>Ga0209358_10000015_pt1 | contig 191095 bp, 275 predicted proteins | sample LauGreFa1BDMLBSN_2_FD_187574 | JGI IMG/M metagenome (GOLD analysis project Ga0209358, IMG submission 187574) | Freshwater lake microbial communities from Lake Michigan, USA - Fa13.BD.MLB.SN (SPAdes) (version 2) | ecosystem: Environmental > Aquatic > Freshwater > Lake | place: Lake Michigan... | reverse complement strand
ATCTTCTTTAGAAATATACTTAGTACTAAACACATATCCTGTACCAATACGACTCCACAGTGGTATATTCCAGACCCAACCGTGACCAATAGCTGTGCAGTTTGTATAACCTTCTAGTTCATTAACTTTGTCTGTAAACGGAACACGAGTGGCCCATGCACCGTTGTTAGGCAATATATCTTCATAACTTTCAAAAGGAACATCTAATGATTTCATCAGCAAGCTCTTCCAACCTGTACAGTCTATATATAAATCCGCAATAATCTTCTCGCCTGTAGATAATTCTAAATAGGAAACTCCGTTTGCGTCTGTAGCAATGTCTTCATTTATAGTACCAACTATGTGTTTTACACCTCTTGGAATACAAAACTTATCTCTTAACCATGCGCCAAATTTTGTAGCATCAAAATGATAAGCAACATCACTCAAGTATCTGAATCCAGGTAATCGGCCGTCTTCATTTTTTATCACTTTATTTTGATAGATTAGCGGCATTGCAGGATAAAAACAATCTACAAAATCAGAGTTAGGAATATCTGGATACATTGTTTTTTTAATAAACCAATCGTTTAATCCAAAATTAGACCCTACCATCCACGGATCCCCAAATGGATAGTGGAATGCACCTGTGCCTTTTCCACCCCAGTCTGTAAATTTAATACTAAGTTTTAAACTAGCATCACAATCTTTCATAAAATCGTCTTCGTTGATACCTAATGTATACAACCATTCATTAATCTGGCCTAACGTACTTTCGCCAACTCCAACGATGGGTACATCTTTACTTTCAATAACAGAAATGTCCTTATTAGGAAAGTTTTTAATAAGGGTAGCTGCTGTCATCCACCCAGCACTTCCGCCTCCTACAATAATAATTTTATCAGTATTCATTTAATATAGTCCTACAAAATTCATGCTAACACAAACACGCTCGTCGTTAGATTGACTTACTTGGGTACGATGCTTTAACCAACTTGGAAATAATACTAGGTCAAACTGTTCTGCTTCTACTTCTTTATACATATGAGAAATACCAACAGGCGTATATTCACTGTATTCGTGTATAGGTGTCATTTTATGTATGTATTCTAACGGATCTACAAACTCAATATTTCCGGATAGAGCAGGTTTTTTAAAATAGTATGCAGCTGAAATATGTGCTCTAACTGCGCCACCGCAATGACTATGCTCGCCTGTTATTTGTCCAAACTTGTGAGAATTTGCCCATGCACTTGTACATTCTAATTTTGCACCGGTTCTGTACTGTAATGCATTCCAGTAATGCAATACGCATTTAAATGTTTGTTGCATTAACCACTGTGCTTCGGGTCTGGTGTGTAAAAATAAATCGTGCTGACCAGTAGATTTACCAGTCTCAAGTGCCCAAATATTTTCCATTGAGTTATTAAAAACTGTTGATAAAAGAGTATCAAACATCTCGTACTCTTCTTTATTTGGTTCTATTTTATATTTTTGAACTAGTATAGGAAATAAATGGACGTTATTCACTTTGTAACTCCTTGAGTTTTTTCATATGTTCTTGATATTTTATATCGAACATTTCCAAAATTCTTTTATGAGATACGTGTGTTAATTCTCTTTCTAATCTTTTATTCTCATCGATAATTTCCTGGCATCGAAGTTTAACGTAAGAAGATAACATCGAAACTTCTCGCTGGACATTTTCTTGCTTTATTAATTGCATACCATGAAGGGTAACAATCCAATTAGATGCAACAAATAAACTATATTGTTTGTTAAAATCTACAACCATGGGCAACCTCTTTTCCCACTTGGCTAAGTTTCTTTTCAATGTCTCAGGCATCCAACTGTCGCGGTTATCTTTTAGATCCTTCCAAAATGGTGTATCTTCTCTAGGACTTATATAATGTACTGCAATGAAATCTAGTATGTTCTCGCATAAGTGATCAACTTTATCGTTATAAATTGATGCTATTTCGTCATTACTATTAATCCAAGATTGCAACAAGTTGGTGATTAAAAACCCTTGTAAAATAGTTTGACTAATTGCCGAACTTTCTAAAGGTTCAACAAAACTAGAACAAAGTCCAATACTGGCGCAATTTTTAATCCATGCTCTGTCTAATTTGCCTGCTTCAAATTTAATTTTTTTAGCAATATTAACTTTTCTTCCCAGCACTTTTTCTACTTCTTCTTGTGCTTGCTCAAAATTGATGTATTTGTCACAGAAAACATAACCATTTCCCCAGCGACCTCTAACAGGCGTGTTCCACATCCACCCATAATCTAATGCTGTGGCTTGTGTACATACAGGATATTCTTCTGTATCTTCTGTGGGAAATGCTATTGCGCTGTTTAGCCAAAGATTATCTTTATAACTGATCCACTTTGCGCCTAATTTACTAATCAATAACTTTGCAAACCCTGAACAATCTATAAAAAAATCTGCTGAATAAGAATCGTTTCCATGCAATGTCTTTATGTAACCGTTTTCATCTAACTCCACATCGTGAATTTTATCATCGATTATTGGAATGTTTCTGTTTCGACAAATTTTATGCAGATAATCATTGGTACTAAATGTATTAAAATGAAATTGGTTAACCGGACAAGAAGCAGTACCTTCTAACCATCCAGTGGGTATTTCATTATTAACACACCTTCGGTCAAATATTATATCAATAGGACTTGCACCTTGACTTATCATAGTAGCATAAACGGCAAGGTAGTCTCCTGCTGCTTGAGAGTAAGGCTCACAAGTTGCGTGATAATAATCTGGAACACCCCAATTGCTAAATTTAATTCCTGCTTTTAATGTTGCTCCACATTCTGCTAGTGTCTCTTCCAAAGGAATGCCAACAAAGTCACAAAAACTACGCCAATGTTCTGTTGCACCTTCCCCAACACCAATAATGCCAATTGAAGAGCTCTCGATGACCTTAATTTCTTTTTCAGGAAATTGGGTTTTCATCATTATTGCGGTAATTAATCCGCTTGTGCCGCCACCGAGCACTAGTATACTATCAACTTTTTCCATACATTAACTCTTTCCATTGTTCTGTAGTATAACATATTTCATTAATTTGAGCAATCTCTTTTGATAAGACAGTGTAATGCCTATTAAAGTCATCAAAAATACTAGCTCGTTTTGACAATAAATTATTTTTTAATTTTTCTTTATTAATGAGATCTAACCCTTGGAGGACAATAATATAGTTTTCTATAGCATACCCTTTGGTGTCGTCTATTCCTAATACACCTTGCTGAGCACCATCAAGTCTTGCTCGAAGATTATCCGACATACGTGCTGGGTTTGTGTTGTGGTCTCTCCAGAATTCTGTATCGTTTCTGTGCCCTCTATAATGTAGGCACAGAAAATCACATATATCAGTCATAACTTCCCAGTTGTATTTGTTATAGCAATCTCTAGCCCACCCGCCTTCACTAGACGGATTCCAAAAATATTCAACAGCTTTCAATTGTTCTGCAATACTACTAAGGCCATTTGATTCTAAAGGCTCCAAAAATCCTGTACTTAACCCTATGGCTACTACATTATTTCGCCATCCTTCTTTTAGTAACGACGGAGTAAACTTAAGATTTGCTACAGGTTTTATTTTTTTACCGTACGTTTTTTCAATTTCTTCAAATGCTTGATCTTTAGAGATGTGTGAATCATCGTAGATGTAACCATTGCCTGCTCTATGCTGCAAATTAATATTCCAACACCAGCCGTACTTCATGGCATTTAATCCGGTGTAATTTTTAATTTCTGGCTCATCATCCCACCATGCTATAACTGAACTAGCCGGGAAATAATTACTAAGGTCAACTTCTTCTACTTTCATTTCTTTCTTCAAAAGAAGCCTTGCAAATCCTGAACAATCAAAAAACCAATCAGCATTTAATTGTCTTTGATCTTCCAGTACGATTGCATCGATATTTTCGTTAGTGTTTCGTATGCTTCTCTGATACTTGCCTTCGATTAGTTTAATACCTTTCTCAAGACCCTTTTCTTTCATAAAAGCAGCATTTGCTCTGCTATCAAAGTGCCACATTGGCATAGATAATACATTAAATTTTTGTCTTGGATCTTGTGAAAACGGTGTTATTGGTAGTTTATTGTTATGCTGTAAACTTGCAGCATAGAATATGTTTTCTACCGGTATATCAAGTGCCACTGCACTTGACATAAAATCAATAGATGTTAAACCAAAAGAAGGAAACTCGGCGTTATATCTAGTGCTATACCAAGAAGGTATCAGACCGTGAATAAAAGAAGTACCAACTCCGTTCCAATTGGTTAATTTACCACCTAACTTAGGCATAGCATTTACTCTAACTACCCAGTCATCAAAATTAATTCCAAGAAAATTTAACAATTTATTAAACTGAGCAGAACCGCTTTCGCCTGCAACAATTGGAGGAGTTGACGGATCTTCAACAACTGTTATTTCGTTATTAGGAAACATTTCCTTAAGAAATAATGCAGTTATCCAACCTGCCGAACCACCACCAAGTATAATAATTTTTTTATTCATTAAAATTTTTTGACATTATAAAATTTAATGCTTCTCTATGATGAAAAAATTGATCTCTTGTTTGATACTTTGCTACGTCTAATACCTTATTACGAGCTTCTAAGATAAGGCCCTCGTCTTGGTTCATCCAAATTTTAGAAATAGAATCTATATCAAACAACCCTAAACCATACATAACTTGTATCCAGTTGGCTTCTGAAAATAATATAAAAGGTTGCGAGAATTGAGACTTTAACGGAATTGTGTGTTTAAAGTATTCTAAAGTTTCTTTGTTAAAATCAGTTAAAGTAATTTCATTTTTGCAGGCTTGCCAGAAAGGAGAATCATTTCTTTTTGTAAAATAGTGTAACTGAACAAAATCAATTATGTTTTCAGATACTTTTCTAAAATGTAAATTATAAGTTTCTGAGGTTTTGTCCTTCCCTTTTGACCAATTAAGTATAGCAGCACCAAAGCCAAATGCCTGTTGAATAGATGTGCCAATGCTACTTGCTTCTAACGGCTCAACAAAGGATGCAGAAAGCCCTATACTAACACAATTTTTAGTCCACGGGTTTTCTAAATAACCTGCAGAAAATTTAAAACTTTTACCTACATGAATCTCAGAGGGGTAATATTTTTGTATTTCGTCCAGTGCTTGATCGTCATTAATAAAATTATCTGAAAACACATAGCCGTTTCCATAACGATCTTGCGTTGGAATTCTCCACATCCAGCCGCTTGATAGTGCTCTGCTTAAAGTATGAGACGGAATCTCTTCCGTGCGCTCAGTTGGAAAAGCAAACGCTCTATTCATAGGAAGATAATCTTTACAATCTTTCCATTTTAATCCTAACTTAGAAGAGATAATCTTTTTAAAACCGCTAGAGTCAACAAAAAAGTCTGCTGAATATTTGTTAGTTGTTGAAACCAATTCTTTAACATATCCGTCTTGATCTAACGTAACATCAACAATGTCGTCGTTTACAAAATTAATACCTCTTTCCGTACATATCTTATGAAAAAAGTTATTAAGTTTAAATGTGTCAAAATGATACTGATATACTGTAGTTGACAGCGGAAAATAATGAGTTGAGTTTAACACACTAGATGGAGTTAAATGTTCTGCGCCATCAATCATCATTTGAATCATGATGCCAGGAACACCCGACGGCACTGGCTCAGTAAAATTTGCGTGTAGAGAGTGCATATAAAATTTGCCGTCCCCGTTCCAATTCTCAAATTTAATACCTGTTTTAAATGTTGCGCCAGCTTCTGTAATTAAATCTTGAAGTTTTATGTCAACTGCCTTCATAAAAGTTGACCAGTGTTCAGTACTGCCTTCCCCAACTCCAACTATTCCTATATTAGAGCTTTCGATAACAGTGATCTCCATTGCCGGATACCACTTTTTTAAAATTAAAGCAGTAATAAGACCAGCAGTTCCGCCTCCAAGTATAGTCAGTGATTTTATCATTTTCTTAAAATAAATCTAAAAAATCTACAAATCCAAGGTTCTGTCTTTACCAACTTTTTACCTTTTCTTTGATTGTTAGGAACATTTCCGCTAACAACATGCCAACTTAAATTTGGTTGGTATGCTTTGATCGTCACACAAGAATTTGCTAAATGTTCTAACTCCGCAGTTCTTTCTTGTTTAATAAGTTTAAACATATCTTGTGGATTTCTACTTCTAAATTTAATGTAAGCAAGAGGCTGGCCTCGCTTTAAGGTAACTTCGTCGGCTAACATTTCAAATGTAGGAACCACAGGTCTTTGCCAGTTTTTAATGTTAAAACTTCCTGGCATTAATCTCCATTTAGGATCAATATCATTAAATGGAGGTAAGAAGTCTATCCACACATCATCATCGGCTACAAACAAATAAGAGCTGTTGACAGCAACTATTGGTCGTTCTGTTTCGATGTTGAAATCTCCCCAATGTGTTCTTAGCATGGCATTGTGTGCTAGTTCAGGAAGATTGCTGTGTAAAACTTTGTTAGTACTGTCCCACCGTATATCTATATCTATACTGGATTTAATAACCCAGGTTTGATCAACATATTTCACAAATGCAGGACACTTCATAAATCCTTTAGTTGAATCCTTCCACGTGTCAACTTTTTCTAAATCAAATTGTACTACCTCGCTCCAGCCGTAATAGTTAAGGGATCCTTGATTGGTAAAAGGGGATTTTTCAAACCACGGTACATATCCAATCTTTATTATTGACATAAATTAATCCCACTTAGATGACCAATAACCCTTTGGACATTGCATGCCTTTGAGGCGAGTAGTTTTGGGTAAAAAATTATTTGAAATTTTACATGCCCAGTCATTAAAGGACTCGCATGCCTTGCATATACGCATACGTTCTTCACCAGTTGATGCATCAACTAGCAAAATTCTTTCGTTAAGTGGCTTTACTGGCGCTTTTTTCAAAGGCCTGATTGTGCGGGGAACTTTTGCACCGTCAACCGCAGGCAACTCATCTTTTTTTACTATCTGATTGCTAAAAGGAACTAAGGTTATTTTAGTCATTGTTGTCTAATTTTTTTATTTCTGAGAAATTAACAGTATTAACACCCCATGCCTTATCTACTTGTAGTTTTAAAGTAACAAATTTTCTTAAGACAGGACAGTTGCTAGTTGGAGCCAAACCGCGATGTGGAATATTACTGTCAAATACAACGGCAGTATTTGGCATAGGATGATATGCGGCAACAATTTCGCCTTTTTCGTTAAAGAATTGAATTTCACCACCCCACTCGGCATCCCACTCTTTGTGTGGAAAATAGCAGAATGTCATGTATCCGTAACCTTCTTCAGTAAATTGAAAGTCGTGATCTACATGTATGCTTCCGTCCAACCCGTGTGTTCTACCACCGCCTTGACAGTTAATCAACTTAAAAACATAATTCTTAACATTTGGGTCAATTGCTTCTAAACGATCAACTATGTCAGTCATTAATGTTTCGTGCCACCTATTTTTAATTAAGTCGCACCACCATTTTGGCTTAGGATCTTCAATATCCCAAGCATACGTTTGTTCAGCAACCCCGTATCTCCAAATATCTTTATCTAAATCTGACCCTAGATTTGAAAAAACATCTTGCGACGCGGCGTTTTCTATGTGATAAATTTCTAATTTTCTGTCCATTGCTTGCTCCGTTTAAGGTAGTATTTAACTTGTTTTTTCGCAGTTTAAATTATAACTGGCACAAAACCAATATTATCCATTATCCTATCTGTACATTCTAAATCAAATCCAAATGTTATTCTTTCGCCTTCAAAAGGTTCTACAATTTCTACATGATGGAATCTATGTCCTGGTCCAATGTATATATTTCCCGGCTCGTTTTTGACTCTGTACAATTCTTTGCCGTTGGGTTTGTCGGTGAATACAGTATATGTATTTTTTGGGTCAATACTGATATATCCATGCCACGGCCAGTCGTGATTGTGAGATTTTAATACTTGTTTAGGAGTATGGCTGTTAATCCACGATTGTAACCATAATTGTCGAGGAACAGGTGTATTTGTTAGTTGAAAATATTCTTTAATAGTTTTAATCTGCTCAACATACAAATCGTAAAACCACTCATTACATGAACATAAACCGTAAACATTGTAATTCATAAACTGCCAAGTAATATTGTCGTTTTTTACATGATGATTAGTTTGTGTAAATTTTCTTTTAAATTTATCAACACCAATCTGTGTAATTCTTTTAATATTCTCTAAATTTTTAGCTACAGATGGCACATTAACCACCAAATATTTAAATTCTTCATTGTAATACATTTCTTTTCCTTTTTAATTCATCGAGAGATTCTTGTGTTGACGCAAAGTTGTGTCGTTTGTCGTATTTGTGATTGGTATAAGGTCCAGTTTTATCAACATAATGAAAAAATGCTTGGTACTGAAAATTACTTTTTAATGGTAATCTCCAATGTGAGTCAATCATACCTTTATAAATTAGTATATCTCCTATATCGAGAGATACTTCGTGTGCATCACCGTTTGATTCTATATAAAATGGCCAAATTTCTCTATCATATTTTAATGTTAATGTAAAACTAATTTCACAAGACTCTCTATCTGTGTGCGGTAATAAAATTTCTCCGTACTGGTAAATCCTAGAATATGTATATGTAGGAAAAAGTTCTTTACAAATTAAATTTTCAATTTTAGGCAAAAATGTCAAAGACTCGTCGTTAAACACTCCGTAGAATGCTGGACTACGTATGCACTGATTATCTGGTGGTAAAGACAAACCTTGTTTATGTAAAGAGTCCAACTTGTCTGCCATTGAAAGACAAGTATCTTTATTTAAAAAATTTCTAACAATTAAAAAATTCTTCATGTTAATACCAATAATAACTCATTGGTTCGATAGGTTGTTTAAAATCGTCTTCAACTAATTTTAAGACTCGCTCTTTACCAAGATTATTTAAAATTCTTTCATACACAACTAGATTGTTTTCTTTAGTTAAATGACATTTACGTTTTTCATTATTACCAGCATGTGTTAGTCCGTAACCATACATTTCTAAATCCGCTAAGTGACATAGAGAAATTGATTTTATTCCTGGCATACTTTCATTAAATGCAGGAACCAATAACGTATCATTGTATTTTAAGATATCTTCCAGCATGAAATTATGAAATGCATTTTCTCTTTCTTCGGAATAAAAATGTTTAAACCATAACTCTCCAAAATTTATACCAAACCACCTTGGCCAAGTTGTTGGATTAAAATTTAAATGTCTGTCTAAAGATTCAACATGAATTCTACCAGGTATAGTTACAACAAAAATGCAATAGTCGTAATTATTGTGTTGTTCTCTCCATTGTTTATAGGACCACCACATGCCTGTACCACTTAAAGAAAAGTTTGTAACAGAAAAATCATTTTCTAAAAGTTCAGGCCACGCAAGATACTTGTCATTGTTAGCCCATGTAGGGTCTGAAAAACTATCTCCAAATAACGCTATTTTTTTCATTGCTTATACTGTATATTACAAAAAAATGGTTGAATTAGTCTTCCGGTTTCTTTATCATTGCCAAAATATTTGTTTGACTTGTGCCACACAGACGGCGAGTATAATACTGCGCGGTTATACTTGTTTTCAACAGATAAATTCAAAGACCACCATTTGTTAAACTGTTCACTATCTTGATCTCTATTAAGTTTTCTCCACACATGATTATGTTTTTCTGAGTAATCCTTAAATTCTTCTTCGTACTCTTTGTTAAAGTCGTATATCAATGTTCCGGAATTGGGCGGAGGATTAGGGTTCAAATATACAACACCAACGTGTGTTATTTCCCAACCTTTAGGGTTGAAGTCATAATGTATCCATGAGTCTCCGTGGGACTCGTAACAAAGTTGAAAATTTGTTTCAAAATAACAACTGTATTCGGTATTAACGCCTTCTAACAAACTAGACATAAGACTGTCTCTAAACTCTTCACAAAGTCTTGGATTAATATCGTTAATAAATTTAGTTCTAAGCCCAGGCCAATTGCCGTCCCGTTTTGAATGAGATTCTGGTAAAAACTCTTGCCTTAGAGCAAGATTCCTGATCATATCAGGATCTTTATAAAAGTTTTCTACAATAATAACTTTATCAGTTAAGTACATTCTCGGTCCAATGTTATATCAAAACTCATAGAGATTCTATCTTCGTTGTTCTTATTAGGTAAAACAAAATGTTCTAAATACGACGGAAACATAATTACTAAGTTATCAAACGGTATAAAATACTCGCTATCTCCGTAATTAAAAATCCTATCAGGTGCGTGTATAGCACCAGGTCGAGGATCTCTAAATACAATATCACCGGACTCTTTAGGTACTTGGAGGTAAAAAACACCAGACAAGTTAAATGCGTTACTGTGTGAGTGTATTAAATTTTGATCATGTTTTTTATTAATACATGCCCACATTTGATGAAACTTTACACCTTTAACATCAAATACTCTACAGCAAACATCTTTGACATGCTCACATAACGGAGAAAATACAGGGTTGTTGTACAAATCGACATCGCTTTGCCACCCACCGTAATTTGATTTTTTAATAGTATTAGGCGCAGCAGCTAATTTGTAAATTTCATTAATCATTGGCGTAGTATCAATGAACGGAGTGGTCATCATGATGTGCGTCGGCCACAAAGTACTAAATCTTATATCACTTAAATTGCGGTCCATGGCACCATCCAACTAATGTATATCTTGTTCCGTGTGTGACTGGGGTTACTTCGTGTATAGTCCAACTTGGAAATATCGTAATCAATCCCTTTTCTTTCTTAACTTCAAACGGATTGTCTAATTTAAATCGATATATCAATAACTCTCCGCCTTCGTAATCGCTAGGATCAGATAATTGCAGAGTAAAACTTATTTTTCTTCTAAATTCTTCAAAACCGTCATCTGTATGATTTCTATACATGCCTTGATAACTTGCATCGTACTCACTAAACTGAATATCTTCCATTGCAGTTAATTCATAATTATAAAAATCTTTATTAATTTTTTGAACAGCATGAGATATTCTTTGAAATATAAATTCTGTGTTAACTTCTGGCCTAATCCAAGATATCTTGCTTCTTCTAGTTTCTAACTTTGCAACACCAGTGTTGTTCACTCCGCCGTCTTCGATGGGCAAACTTTTACCAATATCTATGATAAGGCGTATTTCGTCTTCTGAAAAAATGTTAGTTGCCCATGCGTACGGCTCATTAGGTGACTGTTCAGGTATCATTGGATACATTAAATTAACTCCATGATGTCAAAAATTGTTTGAAGTTTAGTCCTAATAACTTTGTTAGAAAAACTATTTCTTAGTCCTTGATGTAAGGGCTTTGGTGCGTAATCAATATTAGCCCATGCCCATGCAGAATGTTCACTGCTTAGTTGGGGTAAAAATTCTTCGGCTACTACGCACAAATATGTGTGAAAATTAAAAACTTTGTCGTTTGAAACAAATGTTTCTAAAGGAATAGTTTTGATTATGTTTGGAGCAGAACCAATTTCTTCTAAGACTTCACGTTGAAGACCTTGCCACGGGTTTTCGTTTTGTAGATTTGTACCGCCAACTAAACCCCAAGTTCCTTGATGCTTTCCGTGAGCTTTTTGTAACAATAAAATCCTTCGTGTAGATTTAGCGTAGAACAATGCTCCGCTACACACAATTTTATCTGTTACAGTTCTAGTCTCCATTCACCCGCTCTATACTCGCCTTCAAACGATTTAGCCCAATAAACACCATTCCAGACGTACTGGACTCCAGTGTATATATTAGTTTGATAGATGAGGGTGTCTGATTCTTGAGCGGAATCAAATATAACATACCAATCAGTTCCGTCAAATTCTATGATATCATTAGCAACTGCAACCAAGTTGCCCCACGTTGCTGCAGGTTGTGTATTATTTGCACTTCCAATATCTTCGATAATAAGATACCTGGTGCCTGAAGTGGGTGATGCTGGATTGTAAGTTAGTGGATTAATAATGGCGTCAAATGTACCAGGACTCGATACTCTTAAATTATTTGTTCCATAATCTGGATCGGTGTCTAAATTGCCGTCACTGTCTATGCCTGTATTTGTGTTTAATGTGTCTGCATCCCACGAAACTTGCAGGATAGTAGGGTCTAACGGGCTAATTGCTACAGTACCAATAACTTCAGTTCCGTTTGTTTGTGTTAGGTACATGCTGCTTGAACCAGCAACATACTTGCCAGGATACTTGTCAAATAATGTTTGCCATTCAATTGGAGTTCCTTGTCTAACAGGAATATCTAGTGTTGGTTCTCTAGGTATACTACTTTCACTCTTGTTGAGAAGAATTGCTTGGTTGTTGTAGATTTGAATATTATAATCTTTAATGGTAATTGCTTCTCTAGTTAGCAGTTGACCCATTACTATTTCTGGTCCGGCTAACGGTTGTCCAAGTCCTTCTATGTACGAATTAGAATTAACTGTTGCACCTTCGTACAAGCTGGTAATAATTTTAGTGATAACTCCAAGATGTTTAACCTTGGCAGGCGGACTGATCCATATAGGAGTCTCAAAAGTCAAAGTTGCAATATCTATAGGACTGTCTGTACCAACTGGTACTGTTCTACTAGACCAAGAAGTTTGTGTTAAATTTAAAACTGAAAGGCTAGTCCAATCAATATAGTTGTCTGTTGTTTGCAATTCTAAACTTGGATTGAATAATACTAGAATTTGTTCTAATAATTGTAATTTTTGTTCAGTGTTTGCAGTCCATATGTCACACTTCATTGTCAACTTAAATGGAGTTGGCATTAATCGTTCAACGGTATAGTTGCGTCCTTGGCCAGTAGTGTATACTGGATTATTAGGATCGGAGTCGTTTATTTCTCGCTCTCTTACATGTACTTTGCCTACAAATGTTGAATCGCTTAATCTGTTTGTATCTAAGTCTAAACCAGAGATGTGAACGGCAATACGAGGCACGCTACTAATTTTATTTTCACTGTTTTGACGAACAATACTTGCTGCTTGTCTGTCAGCATCTCCATACATAACAGGAACACGCACTAGTGTTCCGTCTCCGTATCTAACAGTAAAGTTACTCAATACACGAATAGTTTGTGTCAAGTAACGTCTAATTTGTCCGTCATAAAAAAATTGCATTATAAATCTGCCTTTGGTCTAAGAGCTTTACTTAGGCTCTGTCGTTGTGCTTCTCTAGCATTGCATAGGCTCAACTTCCAAGTTCCTGAATACGGAATAACTTGTTGTTCAGCGTCAATAGTTGGTAATGTGACATGTACTTTGCCGCCAACATTGGTAATAATTCCAGTATGGTCTGCTATTGTAAATGCAACTTCTGTTGCTTCTAATTTTAATACAAGATATAACGCAGTTGTTGGATAATCAATGTTTGTGTCAAACGAATAAACATCAGCATCTAAATTAATCCAATCAATCGCAACAGCTTGATTATAGATATAGGTAGAATTATTAATAAATCCAGTCTTGAGTGTTTGACGACTATCGTTATTAGTCATGTTCATGCGAACTGCATCTTCAACTTTGATCCAGCGTGAACCGTCAAAACGGAATAATCTGTTAGGCATGAAGTCTGTACGTAAGAAAAAGTCATCTTGTCCCGGGTTACTAGGAAACTGAATACCGTGTCCAAAATCATAACCGTTTTGAGGGAATCCGTCGCCTACTAGGTAACCTGTGTAGCCTGTTCTTACAGGACGGGCATTGCTTTCAAGAGCAGTAATACTAGAAACGCTTGCATCTAACGTTGAAGTATCAGCAGTATTAAGAACCGTCTTGCCAGTTTGATCAACAGCTAAAGTATAAAACTGCCTTGTTTCATAACCACTAGACGGAGCATCTGCTTCTGCCTGCTGAACTACAGCATCATTAATTTCTAACTCTTTAGAACGCATACTCAACAAATCTCTAAGTGTTGAGTCGCTTGGATTGCCGTACGCATCGGTTGCTGGTTTATCTAATATATCTGCAAACTGTTGAGCATCCATTAATTTCTTACAACGTAATCTATACAAATGTGGGTACCAAGTAGCACTAAATCCTTCGCTGGCACGGCCCACATCTTCAATAACATAATATCTTGGCAGGGCGATTTCTGCGCCGTCATCTAACGCAAACTGATCACGCAAGTGTGGTAACTCAAGTACATCTCCGCTTAACGGTTTGCGCCCTACGTATTTGATAAAATCATTAATATGCACAGTCATAAAAACTATGTCATTATCAATAAACAAACCAAATTGACTTAGGTTAAAGTCAATGTTTTGTACATTATAAATACCTCGAATTTTATAAATTTCTTCGCTGTATTTTCTATCTCTATTTTCTAAGAACAACAAATCCTGAATGTTAGTTTCTTTTACATCGCTGTAAACAGGCTGATCTGCTGTACCTTCGTCCTTTAGTTTAGGACCTAAATATTTGTGCAGATAGACATCTGTACCGCCAACCTGAAACATCTCAGAAATCTGGCGATCCATAAATTTATAGTCTTGTCCGCGTTCGGGCTTGTATAAGGATAATCGTGGCATAATGATATTTATCGCTAGATAAATATACTAGGAGAACTTAAAATGGCAGATATTTACCCACAAGATCCTGGGCTTTCCGACAGCACAATAGAGCGAAATAAGGTGTTTGATTACGTTCGTAATATGCTGGGTGACGGCATGGTAGAAGTAGAATTAGACCCTAAGCACTATGAAACTGCATTAGATCGTGCATTAACAAAGTTTCGTCAGCGTAGTAGTAATGCTGTTGAAGAAAGCTATATGTTTCTTGAACTAATGCAAGATGTTAATGAATATCGACTGCCAGACGAAGTTATTGAAGTACAAAGTATTTTTAGACGTGCAGTAGGATCACGTAGCGGTTTGGGTGCAGGCGGAACATTGTTCGAGCCGTTCAACTTGGCGTACACAAACAGCTACTTGTTAAGCGGAAGTATGATGGGCGGACTAGCAACATATGAATTATTTGCTGGTTATCAAAAATTAGTAGGTCGTATGTTTGGTGCATACATCGAATTTAAATGGCGCCAAACTAACCATATATTAACAATTTTGCAACGTCCTTTTGCAGCAGGAGAACAGGTGTTGTTACGCACACACAACTATCGTCCTGACTTTGTGTTACTACAAGATATCTATGCCAAACAATGGCTATACGATTATACTCTTGCAGTTTGCAAATTAATGTTAGGCGAAGCTCGTAGCAAATTTGCCAGTATTGCGGGTCCAGGAGGTAGCGGTATTCAACTAAACGGTACCGCACTGACAACCGCAGGTACAACAGAAATTGAAAAATTAGAAAAAGAAATTAATGACATGGTTCCTGGCGGAACTCCATTAACGTTTGTAATAGGATAAAATATGTCAATTAGAGTATCTGAATTACCTACGTTAACAGTTGTTGATGGAACAACATTATTAGCAGTTGTAGACACCAGTAGCGGGTCAACAAGTAAACAGACTACAATAGCAGCAGTGACTACTCACGTGCTGGCAGGCAACGCAGCCACAGCAACTAAACTTCAAACAGCAAGAACAATTAACGGCAATTCGTTTGATGGCACAGGCAATATTACTATAACTCCAAGTCAGATTGGATTAGGTAACGTAACTAACGAAAGTAAGTCTACAATGTTTACCAGTCCTACGTTTACAGGAACTGTAACTATTCCAAGCGGTGCTAGTATTTCAGGTTTTGCACCATTAGCAAGTCCTGCATTTACAGGAACAGTGACGGGCATAACCAAAGGCATGGTTGGGTTAAGTTTGGTTGAGAATACTGCACTTAGCACATGGGCTGGAAGCGCAAATATTACCACATTAGGTACTGTTACGTCAGGTAGTGCACCAGCAGGCGACGTTTATGCCTGGGCCAAACAACCAACTAAACCTACATATAGTGCATCAGAAGTTGGATTAGGTAACGTAACTAACGAAAGCAAGGCTACTATGTTTAGTAGTCCAATATTTACTGGTGTAGTAGGTGTTCCAACACCTGCGGCAGCAAGTAATACAACTGTTGCTGCCAGTACAGCTTATGTTACTGCGGCTATAACGACTGCGGTTAACGGATTAATTAACGGCGCTGGCGCAGCATTAGATACGCTCGACGAACTAGCAGCGGCTCTAGGCGACGATGCAAACTTTGCATCAACTGTGACATCTAATTTAGCATTAAAAGCACCTCTAGCTAGTCCAACGTTTACTGGAACAGTTACTATTCCTGCTGGCGCTAGTATAGACGGATATGCACTTTTAAACAGTCCGAGTTTTACAACACCAACACTTGGTGTTGCAACAGCAACTACCATTAACAAAGTAACTATAACTGCTCCAGCAACTTCAGCCACATTAACTATTGCTAACGGAAAAACATTTACAGTTAATAATTCAATTACACTGAGTGGTACCGATGGAACATCGACAACGTTACCTGCTACTGCTGGTACATTAGCACTAAACAATCAATCGTTCTATATTGGTACTACACAGGTAGCAATTAATAGAACCAGCGGAAATTTAGCATTGACTGGTATTACCAGTATTGATGGAAATGCTGCTACAGCTACAAGTGCAGGTAAAAGCACTAATCTAACAGGCGGTAATAGCACAACATTGTTGGGAACTATACACTATCAAAGTGATGTTGATGTAAGTTCAGTGTTATCTCCAAACACAAGTACTACCAGACAATTTTTACGCCAAGTCGGCGATGGCACAAACGGCGCCGCCCCTGCATGGGATACTGTTACAGCAACCGATGTAGGACTAGGTAATGTAACCAACGAAAGCAAAGCTACTATGTTTACCAGTCCAACATTTACTGGTACAGTAAGTGGTGTGACAGCTACCATGGTTGGATTAGGTAATGTAGATAATGAAAGCAAGGCTACTATGTTTAGTAGCCCAACATTCACAGGAACCGTAAGCGGAATCACTGCTACTATGGTTGGGTTAGGTAATGTGACTAACGAAAGTAAAGCTACTATGTTTAGTAGCCCAACATTTACGGGAACAGCTATATTTGCCGGACAAAATGAAACAATGGTCATAGGAACAACTGGCTCAACTATGAACTTTGATACTTCGGCAGCAAGTGTATTTTATTTCACGCCTACTCAAACCTTTACAGCTAATTTTACTAATATTCCTTCAACACCAAATACTAAGGCTGTTACCTGCACACTGGTATTAGATCAGGGTGCGTCAGCATTTATGATGTCGGCAGTACAAGTTGCGGGGGCTGCGCAAACCATACGGTGGATTGGCGGCAGTGCTCCTTCAGCTTCGGCTAGTAAAACTGATGTGGTCACAGTATCAATATTGTATAACGCAGGAACGATTGCAAGAGTGCTGGCCAGCGTAGCAACATACGGATAATCATATGGCAAGAATGGGTAGCATATCAAAACCAGGCGTCAAACATAACCCATATGCAACTATAACATTAGGCAGAACTGTTGTTGCAGAAAACGGTGGCTTATTCCCAGCAAGTCAAGGGTTTCAAAACTTATTTGATGCAAACAATGAATCTGGTTACTACAGTGATAAAATTCCTATCACTGTATTTGCAAGGACTAACGGCGAAGAAATTTATTGGCAAATCACAGGCTCTGGCGCTGAACAAGCTAGGTTTTATCAATCGGGAAGATCTAACGCTGCAAATGCTTGGTATACTAATCCAGATGGAAGCACCAGTACAACAGATAGTCTTACTGGCAGAATAGGTAGACAAGGTGCAACATTTACCAAGGCAGTCTATGCAAATACAACAACATCAAATACTAGCGATACAGCAACCAACACAACGTTTAGCATAAACATACGAACAAGAAATGCTACAACAGGCAATATTATAGCTACAAGTTCAACTGTTACCTGCTATAAATTTAGATTTGTTATTGACATTTTCAATGAAACAGCAGGCGTTTATCAAAATGCTTCTTGGACTATTCCCACAGAAACGAACCCAAGCAATCCTAGTGCCGGTCGAAATTATTATTGCAGAGTACTGTTGCCATTGAATACTGTTTACAGTACTGCTAACTTATTTTATAATTTTCAAAACTGGGGAACAATGGAACTAGCAACCCCCTCAACAGGTACTGCAATAACACCTGGTACGGACCTTACTTATTATATGACCTTTAATGGTTTCTGGGACAGTTACGGCGGGTTATACATGTGGTTTGCTGCTGGCGTTGGGAGAGACGGTACCACTGAAGGCATTGAATATTTTAGATTCAAAATGAATTGGAATTCAAACGCTTATAATATATCAGGAGTGTGGTCATACAGCCAAAACCACGCAATCGCAGCCAACACAACCTAACATTTGGCTAAAAAAATTTTGCTCTTGTAATAAAAGTGTTATATACTAGCATCAATTGCGGAGGGCTCTATGATTATTGGTGTATGCGGTTTTATTGGTTCAGGCAAAGATACAGTTGCTGACTATCTAGTTAATTTCCACGGTTTTAGGCGAGAAAGTTTTGCTAACAGTTTGAAAGATGCTGTTGCCAACGTGTTTGGTTGGGACAGAACATTACTAGAAGGACGCACAAAACAAGCCCGAGAATGGCGCGAACAAGTAGATCCTTGGTGGGCCGAACGCTTAAACATGCCTACTCTTACTCCGCGTTTAATGTTACAGTTATGGGGCACCGAAGTATGCCGTAGAGGCTTTCATGATGATATTTGGATTGCTAGTTTAGAAAATAAACTTAGAAACAGCAAAGACGACATTGTTATCAGCGACTGTCGTTTCCCTAACGAAATCAAATCAATCAAAGATGCCGGAGGCAGCATTGTTTGGGTAAAACGCGGAGAATTACCCGAGTGGTACGATGCGGCACTTAGCGCAAACAAAGGTGAAGTACAGAATTTTACTTGGTCAACTAGCAAAGCCAGACTTGAGAAGTTAGGGATCCATGCCAGTGAAACTGCTTGGGTAGGGACTAAATTCGATGCTGAGTTAGAAAACGACGGCAGTATTGATGACTTATATGCAAAGATTAGAGATCTGGTGTCAGATCCCCTTGACGCCAGCGAACGCCCTCTTTATGCAGGACTCGTTGGCAATTAGAACATACAGTTTTTAAATTATTATGACGGCAGTTGTTTAAATCTCCGTCAACGTGAAATACATTAAACACTTCGCGATGGATGCTTTTAAACCCGCATTTATCGCAAGTGTTTTTCATTTTGTAGCCAGCACTTTGCCATCTAGGTGCGGTTATACCCCGTAGGCAATACCCACAGCGTTTTCTATAAAACGCCTTGCCTTCTTTGTAGTAATTGATTGCTACAGGATGTCTTCCACACGAACATAACGGTCTCATGTGTATATTTAAGCCTTTTTAGAACCTTTTTCTAGGCGGTTAACCCTGATAAAAAACCAAAATACACTAAATACAATTAGGAATAGTATTCACGGAGATCACAAGATGGCCCAACTTAATTCACCAGGCGTAAGCGTAACAGTTATTGACGAGAGTTTTTATACATCTGCCGCACCTGGCACAACACCATTAATTATTGTAGCAACTGAGCAAGACAAAGCAAACGGTTCTTCAACAGGTACAGCTGCAGGTACTACTGCTGCTAACGCTGGTAAAGTATACCTAATGACTAGTCAGAAAGACTTGTCAGACACCTTTGGCACACCAGCATTTAAAACTGATGCTAACAATAATCCAATTCACGCTGGAGAGCAAAACGAATATGGTCTCCAAGCAGCATACAGCTACTTAGGCGTAAGCAATCGTGCGTATGTTGTTCGAGCAGATATTGACTTAGGTCAACTAAATGCCAGTGCAGAAGCGCCAGCAGGTTCACCAGCAGACGGCACATTGTGGTTTGACACAAGTAGCACTAATTTTGGTATTTTCCAATGGAACAGCTCAGAAGCAACAGTCACTGGCGGACAAACATTTAGCAATAAAATCCCGTTAGTAATTACTGAAGCCGCTGATATCGATGCAGGCGCACCTAAAGCAAGCATTGGTGCAGTTGGAGATTATGCACTGGTGCTTAACGACGCAACTTACACCTTGTTCTTTAAAAAGGGAAATACAGGTACAGCAGGCCCAGCAACAGGTGCGTGGGTAGCAGTAGGTAGTTCAAACTGGATCAAGAGCTGGCCAGCAGCACAAAGTTTAGCAACACCGTCAACTTTATTAAGTGGAGACACACTATCAATTACAGTTGATGGCAATACTAGCAGTTATACTGGACACACAACAGTAGCATCTTTAGTAAGCGACATTAATACAACTCCTGCAGATGGAATTACAGCAGCAGTTATTAACGGAAGATTAGAGTTATACACAGCAGGCGAGAACTTTAGTGTTAGCGGTACTTCTGTAGAAAAATTAAGACTAGTACCAGATGGCAACGGTTCATGGGCTAGTTCAGGAAACTTTGTTGCTCCAACACTAAAAACAAGCCCTCACTATACAGTTCCAACATTTAAGCGTTCAGAGAATAGCTCAACTGTTCAAGGATATCCAACAGGTTCTGTATGGGTCAAAACTACTGATCCAAACCTTGGCGCTCGTTGGAGAATCAAAGTATACAATGAAGTGACTGGTAGCTGGACAGAAAAGACAGCTCCGTTATACGCATCAAATGCAGATGCTCTAAAAGGTTTAGATTCAGCAGGCGGCGGAATCAATTTAACTCAAAGTGCTTTATATGTAAAAACAAACGTAAACGAAGCACTTAACGCACAAGATAACGTGGCTAATGCTAACTTTAAAGTATATGCACGTAAGGCATCAGGTGCAACAGAAATTGCTTCTAGTTCTTCATTTACAGGTTTTACAGCAGGTAATAACGAATTCACTATTAGAGAATCAGTTAAAGGAAAAGCAACATTATCTGATGCACTAACTGTTTCATTTACAGCACTAGGTGGTTCTATTAATGCATCTGCTGATATTGACACATTTATTGCAGCACTTACAGCTAAATTAGCTGATGCAACATGGGGTAGCAGTCCAATTACTTCAAAGATCCTTGCATCAAAAACAACTACTGGTACAGCACTGATCCGCCACAACGAAGGCGGCGATATTGTGTTTGTTGAAACTGATGAAACACCTATAACAGACCTATTTACACCATACACAGTTGACGGAAATGGTGTTGGCCAAGGAACTGTTAACTTCTATGACAACAGTACTGGAACTGGTTATGTTGCATCTTTATGGAGCCCATACCCAGCAATTTCTACAAGTGCAGATGCTCCAACTACCGAAGCAGAAGACGGAAGATTATGGTACAATTCTATGGTTGACGAAGTTGATGTTCTAGTACACAACGGCGAAGCATGGGTTGGATTTAAATACGATGGCACAGGAATTTCTGCCGTTGCATCACCATATTATTCAGGTGTAGAAGACGATTTAACAGATCCAAAAGGACCAATTGTCAGTGCTACTAAACCAAAGACACAATCTGACGGAACTTCACTTGTGTCTGGTGACTTATGGGTTGACACTAGCGATTTAGAAAATTATCCTTCATTGTACAAATACAACAAGGATTTAGGTAAGTGGGTTGCTGTTGATACAAGCGACCAAACAACACAAGACGGTATTATTTTTGCTGATGCACGTTGGGCAACAACAGGCGCATCTAGTGATGCATCAACAATCGTTGAATTACTAGAAAGTGATTTCTTAGACTTTGACGCACCAGATCCTGCATTATATCCACGTGGTATGTTGCTATGGAACTTACGTCGTTCAGGGTTCAACGTTAAGAAGTTTGTTCACAATTACGTTGATGTAACAGCTGACAACCCAAGACAAGATGATGCTAGTATGAGCAGCTACTATGCTAATCGTTGGGTAACTGAGTCAGGCAACCAAGACAACGGTGCTGGTACATTTGGACGCAAAGCACAACGTAAAGTTGTTGTACAATCTTTACAAGCATTGATTAATAGTAACCAACAAATCCGTGACGAAGAATCACGTATTTTCAACTTAATTGCTTGCCCAGGTTACCCAGAACTTATTGGTGAAATGCTAACATTAAACTACGATAGAGGTTTAACTGCATTTGTAGTTGGCGACACACCAGCCCGCTTGACACCAGATGCTACAACACTTAACAATTGGGGTAAGAACGTAGCAGGTGCAGTTGAAGACAACGACCAAGGTTTAGTCAGCAGTGACGAATATCTTGGAGTATTTTATCCATGGGGATACACAAGCGATAACGTTGGAAACAACATTGTTGTTCCGCCAAGCCACATGATTTTACGCACTATTGCGTTAAACGATCAAGTTAGCTATCCATGGTTTGCACCAGCAGGTACACGTCGTGGTGGAATTACTAATGCAACAGCAGTTGGTTATATTACCAGCGAAGGTGAGTTCCAATCAGTATCATTGAATACTGGACAGCGTGATACACTTGCTGAAAGCAAGATTAACCCAATAACATTCATTACAGGAACAGGTCTTGTTAACTACGGACAGTATACTCGTGCTAGAAATGCCAGCGCACTAGATCGTATTAACGTGGCACGTTTAGTAGTTTATCTACGTCGTCAATTCTCACTATTGGCTAAACCATATGTGTTTGAACCAAACGACAAAGTAACACGAGACGAATTGAAAGGTGCTGTTGAAAGTCTACTATTAGAATTAGTTGGACAACGTGCTCTATACGACTACATTGTAGTTTGCGATACAAGCAATAATACACCAGCAAGAATTGATCGTAATGAACTTTACCTAGACGTTGCGATTGAACCAGTTAAAGCAGTTGAATTTATCTACATTCCACTACGCTTGAAGAACACTGGCGAAATCAAGGGCCTAGCATAATAACAACGGAGCATAGAAAATGGCAATCGCAAGTTTATCAAAATTTACAGTACCTTTAGCAACTGATCAATCAGCAACTGCTCAAGGTATGTTGATGCCAAAGCTAAAATATCGCTTTAGAGTGATGTTTGAAAACTTTGGAGTATCAACACCAACAACAGAACTAACAAAGCAAGTTCAAGATGCTGCAAGACCAAACGTTACATTTGATAACCAAATGATCCAGGTCTACAACTCGACAATTAACTATGCAGGACGTCCTAAATGGAACGAACTTACTATTAAGTTACGCGATGATGTAACTGGTCAAGTAAGCAAACTAGTCGGCGAGCAAATGCAAAAGCAGTTTGACTTCTTTGAACAATCAAGTGCGGCATCAGGCGGTGACTACAAGTTCCTAATGCGTATTGAAATGTTAGACGGTGGTAACGGCGCACAAACACCAAACATTCTTGAAACATGGGAATGCTATGGTTGCTATGTACGTCAAGCAAACTACAACACAATTGGTTACGGTAACCAAGAAATGTTGACCATTGACTTGACTATTCAACCAGATAACTGTATTCAAACAACAGGCGGAGCATCAGCACCAACATCAAGACGTGCTGGAACAGCGGCAACAGCAGCTGGAGCAAGGTAAAAAGAATAACCCACGTAAGTGGGTTATTTTATGGTTAATCATTAACTACTCAGTTAATTATACCGGATAAATAATTTTATGGCCTTTACACCTAATAGTTTTCTATATTCACCTAGCAATGTTACCTTAAAAGATTGGCAACATGCTGCTCGCATCTTTACTGATGATCAGTTTAGACTTGCTCCTAAACATAAATTTTTATTCCATGTTGCATTCAGTATCAATCCTGCTGCATTAAGGAATATTGACTTAGTTGAACGTTATAGAAATGAAATAAATGTATTAGTTAAAGCCGTTGACCTTCCTCAGTTTAAAGTTAGCGCAGAAACTTTAAATCAGTATAACAGAAAAAAAGTTATACAAACTACACACAAATACGAAAATCTTAGTATTACTTTCCATGACGATAACATGGGACTTATTAATCAGTTATGGCAAAACTATTACAGTTACTACTATGCTGATACTAATAGTGCATCAACACCAGGTGCATATAGAAGAAACGCCACACGTAATTCAAATTTTATAACTACTCCTTACGGTCTAGACAACGGTTCTACAAATCCGTTTTTTAACTACATCACAATTTATCAAATGGCCAGACATGAGTATGTTAGTTATACACTGGTCAATCCGTTAATTACGTCATTTAATCATAATAAATTAGATTCATCGCAACCAGGAATCCACGACTTTACTATGGGCCTTGCATTTGAATCAGTAGCTTATGCATATGGAGAAGTAACCACTGGAGATCCAGAAGGGTTTGGATTCCAGCAGTATGACCAAACACCAAGCTCACTACAAAGTGGAGACGGCTCGGGTAAACAATCTCCTACATTTACACAAAGTCCAACATTAGACGGAACACAAGTTTTAAACACAGTGACAACACAAATTAACACTTATCAGAATACAAAAGAAAATCAAAACTCTGGAAACTTAAAATCTTTAACAACAGCACAGGCAACTACTAGTACTAGCGGCCTTCAAGGATTTAGTTTTCCAACAGTCTCAACTAATAATCAAACAGTAATAGCAACACAAACAAAGGTAGGCGGATAACATGTCAGGAAATTTACCAACACAAGAATCGGCAGTAGTAGATGTAAGACAGTTCTTTGATAAGTTTTATGTAAATCAAATAACATTTCCTAGTAATCAAATTGATGCAGTAGTTAGTTTCTTTGAAAAACACGGCTTTGATCAGGAAAGTGCTCGTAGCACCAGTATCGTACTGTTGAACCAAGCAAAAGAAGACAATGTTAATGTTTTTCAAATGATCGACACACTAAAGACATTATCAGATGTTCAATTGAGTCAAGTTGTAGCACAAGTGTTAAATGCTTATAGAGAAAACATTAGTGCGTTGGGCTATCGTATTGCATCAGTCGAAGACGAATACGAAAGTAGAAATATCTTATTGTAATGGCTACTAAGTTTGCAAAAGGCAAGTTCACAATGAAAAACCCAGGAAAGTATGTAGGAACAAAGAGTCCTACATATCGTAGCAGCTGGGAGTATAGTTTTATGACCTTTTGCGATACAAATGAAAGTGTGCAGAAGTGGGCCAGCGAAGCAATTCAAATTCCGTACAGAGATCCGTTGACTGGAAAGCAAACAGTTTATGTACCCGACTTTTTCATTCAATATGTTGATAAATTTAGTAAAACTCACGTTGAACTAATAGAAATTAAACCAGCAAGTCAGACAATCTTAGAGCGTGTGGGCAAAAACAAGTACAATCAAGCCCAGTATGTAAAAAATCAAGCTAAGTGGGCAGCGGCTAATATATGGTGCAGACAGCAGGGTATAAAATTCCGCATCATTAACGAAAATGATATGTTCCATAATGCATAAGTAAAATATGACTAAAAAACTTGAAGAACTACTAAATCTTCCTGAGAGCAAAAAACTCATAAAGGATGAAGAAAAGAAAGCAGCAAAAGCAGAAATTGCTAAGGCTCAACCGTTCTTGCGCGATATGTCAGAATTTGATAAAATTAGCGCAGCTTTACCACAAGTTAAGGGCTTAGGTGATGTAAGCGATGCAGAATTTGATGCACTTGCTCAACGTGCTACAGATGCCTATGACGATTTAATTGATTTAGGTATGAACGTAGAAGCACGATATTCAGCACGTATTTTTGAAGTTGCTGGCACTATGCTAAAGAACGCCATTGATGCAAAAGCGGCTAAAGTTGATAAAAAGCTCAAAATGATTGAGCTTCAACTAAAGAAACAAAAACTAGATCAAGACGCTTCAGGCGGTGAGGATCACGGAATAAACCTTAATGGCGACGGCGTTATTATTACAGACCGCAATAGCCTTATTGAAAAACTTAAAAATATGAATAAATAATGTATCAGGATAAAACTATGAGATCATTTACCGAATACTTAATGGAAAGCAAGAAAGTTTACGAATTTAAAGTTAAACTTGCTGGCGATTACAAAAATGCCGCAGAAGCTATCAAACTAGCATTAGCACCTTACAAAGTTGAAAGTTGTTCAGCAGGCAAGCGTTTGCCTATTGCAGAAACACACGCAGACTTTCCTAATCACAAAAACACTAATGTTACTATTTTTGATGTATGTACTGCTTACCCTACAAATAGCGCAACTGTTCGTGCAGCTATTGCAGAAAAATGCCGTTGCACATTAGAAAGTGTTAAAGTTCGCACACCAATGGAAGAAGCAGAGATTGCATTAAATCATGCAAACGATGAAAAGAGCGGAGAAGCACTTTTAGGTAAAGATTACGATAGCAGTTCAGAAGGTCAAAAATTAGTAGGCGAAAAGCAAAAGATGAGTCTACTAAAACAATTAACAAAAGATTCCAAGACACTTGAACAATACACAGGTGTTAACGATGCTATCCTAGCAAAAAGTATGCCAAAGGAAGAAAGTAAATCTTCAGATGCGGCAAAGATCAATTCAAAGAGCCCCGTTGGCAGCGTTAAGACTAAAAAGCCAACAGCTAAAACTGTTGGAGTAAAATAATGAATTTCCAAGACTTATTAACAAAAATAAAACAATTAGACGAAACACAAGCCGACGAGTGTGGCGGACAGATGGATGTTGAACCAAACAAAATGCCAAACGACGGTGATATGTTAACCGGCGAGTGTGGCGGAATGATGAGCATGGGCGCACCTAAGCAAAGCGATTCAGTTACTATGAATGTAAGTATGAATGGCAGTGGCGCAGGCGGCATTAGAGATTTAATTGGAATTTTGAGAAACATCGAACAAGCTGGTGATAGTAAAGATTCTGACGACATACTAGTCGGTATCGGTGCAGACGAAACTTTCGACAATGAGCCAAATCCGCAAGTAGCAGATGTTAGCGCAATGACCCCAACAGGCGATGATATTCACTCTAAAGGTTTGATGGGAAAACGTGGTGTTGGTATAAGCGGCAGTAATGCTATGGAATCGTTAGTGGCTAAGTTATCTGAGAAGTATCAAGCAATTAAAGGTAGCTAACATGAGCACATTATCGGATCAAATCCGTGAATTACAAAAACGTTTAGAACAAATATCTGAAGTAACGGACGCCCCTGTAGCAGATGCTCCAGCCGTTCAGACTCAACCAGCAGCACCTGCAGGAAGTCCTGTCATTGATGCGCCAACATTTAGTCAAGCATACGCAATAGCTAAAAAACAAGGTCTAAAGAAATTTAAATGGTGCGGGGAATATGTAGTCAAAGATGCTGTTAAATCTCAACCAGGTAAAGTTTCAGCACCTGCCGCACTAGCTAAACCTAACCGACAATTTAATCCTAATGTTGGCGGTGGCGCAAGTACAGGATCCTTAGAACCAGTACCAGGTAGCGATTTGCCAATTGCTCCTTAATTCAAAAACCAGTCAAAAAAGGCTCTTAGGAGCCTTTTTTTTATGTAAATAAAGTTATGGCAAAATCATTAGACGGCGTCTTAGTAAAAAAGGCGCATAAACAAGAAAAGTTTACTGAATCACAAGTCCAAGACTTGCTGATGTGTGCAGACCCCATGGAGGGGTATTTGTACTTTGCTAAAAACTTTTTTCATATACAACATCCTACTAAAGGTAAGATGAAGTTTGAGCCATTTGAATATCAGTTAAGGCTCCTTCACAGTTATCACGATTATCGTTTTAACATTAACATGATGCCGCGACAAAGCGGTAAAACAACATGTGCTGCGGGGTATTTGTTGTGGTATGCAATGTTTCATCCGGATCAAACAATTCTAGTTGCTGCGCACAAATATACAGGTGCTCAGGAAATTATGCAACGTATTCGTTACGGATATGAGTTATGCCCTGATTATATAAGATGCGGTGTTGTTAGTTACAACAAAGGTAGTATAGAGTTTGATAACGGTTCACGTATTGTAAGTCAAACCACAACAGGCACAACGGGTCGTGGTATGTCTATATCACTACTATATTGTGACGAGTTTGCGTTCGTACAACCTAATATTGCTAACGAGTTCTGGACCTCCATATCACCAACACTGGCAACCGGTGGTAAAGCAATTATTACGTCAACACCAAACAGCGATGAAGATACATTTGCTGAAATTTGGAAGGAAAGCCAGGATTTATTTGACGAATACGGCAATGCTAAAGAAGATAGTTTAGGAAGAAACGGCTTTCACGGATTCAAAGCTGAATGGTGGGAACATCCGGATAGAAACGAAGACTGGAAAAGAGAAGAACTTGGGCGTATTGGTGAAGAACGATTCCGTCGCGAATACGGTTGCGAATTCTTGGTCTTTGATGAAACATTAGTTAGCTCTCTTAAATTAATTGACATGACAGGAAAAGACCCGTTATTTAAAATGGGCCAAGTTAGGTGGTACAAAAAGCCAGTACCGGGAATGTTATATCTTGCTGCACTAGATCCTAGTTTAGGTACGGGCGGCGACTACGCAGGTATACAGGTATTTGAGTTGCCTAGTTTCATACAAGTGGCTGAGTGGCAACACAACTTAACTCAAGTGCAAGGGCAAGTTAAAATATTTAGAGATGTGCTAAAATATGTTCAAGACGAAATAGGTACAGATAACAACAATAGCATCTACTGGAGTGTTGAAAATAACACCGTTGGAGAAGCCGCATTAGTCGTAATTGCGGACCTAGGCGAAGAAACGTTTCCAGGAATGTTTGTTAGTGAACCGCAACGTAAAGGGCATGTTCGTAAATTCCGCAAAGGATTTAATACTACCCACGGTACAAAGATTGCAGCCTGCGCCCGACTAAAATATTTGATTGAAGAAGACAAAATGAAGATTAACAGTAAAACGTTAATCAGTGAGCTCAAAACGTATATTGCACAAGGAATTACCTATAAAGCTAAAGAAGGCCAGCACGATGACTTAGTGGCGGCGCTACTATTGCTGATCAGAATGAGCGTAGTGTTAGCAGACTGGGATCCTAAAGTGTTTGAGCTTATGAGCGTAGATGACGAATTTGGGGATGATTGGGAGCCGCCGCTACCAATATTCGTTTCGGGATTGTGATAAATATAACATGGACTCAAATTTAAACAAAATTGCTAAAGATCTGTATGGAAAGATACAGACCCGCTTTAAGAACATTAACATCGGTGATGAAAACGCCGAAGTTTTAAGCAAAAAAGAAGACATTCCTAGAGCCCGTTTCTTTGAGTTTGAATACGAAGAAGACGGCGAATCTTTAGGCACTATTGCAATCACGTTAGATGCAGAAGATGGGATTGTTATGCAAGTCAGCGGTGATTTAGTAGACGACGAAAGTAAGACTACTAGACACAGAGCCTTTAAATTTATTAGAGGTTTTAGACAGTTTGCCAAAGACAGACTTTTAAACTTTGATGTTCAAAACATTGGAAAAAGCAATTTAGATAAACGAGACTACGAGTTTCAGGCAAAACGTAAGGAAATGCCAATTATGCCCGCAATTATGGAAAACAAACTTTACGGTAACAACAGAATGAGTTACCAAGACTTAGGCGAAACACGTCTAGTGATTAAGCACAGCCAGCCAATTAACATTGAACTACCTGCTGGTAGAACTATGCACATTGAAAGTATCTACATTGAAAATAGTCAAGGAGAGAGATTTAAATATCCTTTCAAACATATCAATGGAGCTCGTGCTTTAGCAGAACATATTGGCCACGGTGGCAATCCTTATGATAACATTGGTCAATACATTTGTGGATTAAGTGAAGAACTTGCTGGCCTGAGAAAGTTCAAAGGTTACGTAAGTCGTCAAGAGCAACTAAGCGAAGCAATGTCTAGTGTAACTGGTCGTGTTATCGAACGCATTGAAGAAATTAAAGACACTATTGGTAAATTACAAAAGACATCATACTACGAATCGTTTGTAGAATCGTTTGAAGATCGAGAAGAAGTTTCTATACCAGAGGACATACAAAATGATTTAATTGACCGTTTGACTATTCGTACATTTAATGAAGAATTAAAATCTGTATTTCCTTACATTTACAAATTTATTGACGAGTCAGAGTTACCAGTAGTTGAATTATCAGCAGACGACATATTGGGTGAAAAGACAGAAGAATATTGCGATTCATGTGACAGACTTGAAAAAGATTGTGTATGTGACGATCATGAACACACCTCAGAGGGCACAGTAAATGAGCGTATGACGCCTGATAAGACAGCATTGAGCGCAAAGGCATATCAAATGTGTAAGCAAGGAATGTCGCCTCAACAAATTGCTCAACAATTAGGAATTAAAGTTACTGGCGGCTCCGGACAGCCGTTGTCTTGGTCAACCGACCCGTATGACGTTGTACTAGATGCATGTAAACGTGCCAAGTCTGGTAAGCTCGAGTCATTCAACATTGAAGATCAATACGAATCTTTTTTAGAAACTTTAGTTAACGAAAACAAAAACGAAATTCTTAGTCCAAACGAAGGCGCTAAATCTGCAGCCATTGAAAAACTAAATGATATTCTTTCACAAAATTTGCAAGTAGGTCCTAATGGCGACAACGCTGTTATGACCTTAAAAGGTTTAATTGATGAACCATCGTTTGTTGATGCGGTTAAATCTGTTCCTGCCGAAACAGACTTAAATGATATCGTAAGAGGATGGATTGAAACAGAACATCAAGAATTGTTAGATCAACTAACATTTCCAGCAGATGAAAATGCTGCCAAAGAACCAGTAGAGCCGGCACCTGCACCAGAACCTGCGGCAGCTGCTCCTGCACCAGAGGCAACACCTCCAGCAGAACCAACAGCGGCAGCTCCAGGAGAAATGCCTACAGCAGAACCGGCTGCTCAGCCAGCACCTGTCGCTGAAGCAAAGAAAGATGATCCTCCGTTTGATGGTCCTTATAAGAAAGCTAAAGGTGATGTTACAGACAAGAGCGGTGCCAAACATACAGCACACAGTCAAGCAAGACACCTTGCACGTCAAGGATTAGCTGGAGCAATTGATAAAGCTAAAAAAGCCGGTGCAACACTAGAAACAATGATAGGCAATAAAACACTGGCTGAGCTAATCGATGAATGTGGAATGAAACCTGCAGATTTTGGTTTCAGCACTCCGGTTGAAGGCGGCTTAGAAGGTATGCTAAAATTTGTCAGTGGTTTTTACAATAAAGAAACTGGAAACTTTCCTTTAGGTGGAATGCGTATCAAAATTAAATTGAAGAAAGCATTTGAAGACGGAATGTTTGAAGGCGCAACAGAAGAAGATTTAATTAAGGTGTTAAAATTCATTGATATGAAAGATCCTAGCGGATCAAGCACACCAGACGTTACTACTAGACATGCTGGACCATCGCACGATATTGGCGCTTTAGAAACTCAAGTTCAATCTATGGCTCCAGCGTTCCACGAATCAACAGGCTATGACGAAGTACAACGTTTGGTTAGTTTAGTACATCACAGATAACTTATGGATCTACTTACAATAACTTGTAGTCACGACAAGTTACAAATGTTATTGCAGGCAGAAAGCATACAAAAATTTCTTAGTCCTTGTACGCATTGGGTTGTTGTTGATGACACGGCTGTTTCTGTGGACGAGTGGTATTCTTTGTTATCTCCTTACTATTCGAATCATACTTTGAAAGTTGTAAACGGAGCTGACATTATACCATCAGTTTATAATAGCAAAGGTGGTTGGTCAAGACAACAATACTACAAATTAGATGCTTTTAGGTATATAAAAGACGATTATTTAACTTTAGATTCTAAGAACTTTTTTATCAAAAAAACTGATATAAATGAATGGGATCTTGTAGTAGGAAACGGAACAAGTGCCAATTTCACTGACGACAATAACTGGCGCAATACCATCGTAGAGTATGCAAAATACTTCGATATACCCGTAACATTCCAACATTTATCAATTTTAACACCCTTTGTTTTTCATAAAAGTGTGTTAGAAACAATCACAGATTATCAAAAGTTTTTGGAAGACTTTGCCGATCAAACAGTGATTGAAAGCGAGTTCCTTCTTTATTCCATGCTATTACATAAGCTGGATAAATTTCCAACTCAATTTGAAAAAAAATCAAAATTCTACATGCTGTCTAAAGATTTTAATATGAAGGCAGATCAGCTACTGCCGCACTTCTTTGATAAAGAGCATGTAAAAGTAGCCGGCTTACACCGTTCATTGATATACAACTATGATTATGAAAACCAATTATTTGTATCTAGTTGGCTGAATAAAAAAGGACTTTCTACAAATCTTTTTGGTGAAAAATTCCACATTTAGAGCAAGAAAACTCTTGCTTTGCTAAATAAAAACGCATACAATAATATGTATGCGTTTTTTGTTTGGTAAAGTTATCAAACAATATAAGGCAAAAACAAAGGCATATTAAAGGAGAAATATTATGGCAACTTTGGCTGAAATTAGAGCAAAACTTAAGGCATCTGAACAAAAAGGTTCAGGAGAACGTACAGGCGGTGATAATTCAATTTACCCGTTCTGGAACCTAAAAGAAGGCGGTGAATCCGTACTTCGTTTCTTACCCGACGGTAATCAAGACAACACTTTTTTCTGGGTTGAACGTGCAATGATTAAATTGCCATTCGCCGGAATCAAAGGTGAAGCAGAATCCAAACAAACAATCGTACAAGTACCATGCATGGAAATGTATGGGGAATCTTGCCCCATTCTAACTGAGGTTCGCGGTTGGTTTAAAGATCCAGCACTTGAGGACATGGGTCGTAAGTATTGGAAAAAGCGTTCTTACATTTTCCAAGGTTTTGTTGCTGAAGACGGTTTGAAGGAAGAACAAAAACCTGAAAACCCAATTCGCCGATTTATTATCGGACCTCAAATTTTCCAACTAATTCGTTCTGCTCTTGTAGATCCAGAGTTGGAAGACTTGCCAACTGACTTTGTACACGGACTAGATTTCCGTATGAAGAAAGGTAGCAAGGGAGGCTACGCTGACTACTCAACAAGTTCATGGGCCCGCCGTGAACGCCCACTAGGTGACGACGAGCAAGCTGCTATCAAAGCACATGGCTTGTTCAATCTAACAGATTTCCTACCTAAGAAACCAACTGAAATTGAAGTTAAGGTTATGAAGGAAATGTTTGAAGCGTCTGTTGATGGAGAACCATTTGACATGGAACGTTGGGGTCAGTATTTCAAACCAGCAGGCATGGGCCAAGCAACTGGCGATCCTGTAAAATCAACTCCTAAAGCATCTGCACCAGCAGACGACAACTATGACGACGAGCCTGCTCCAGTAGCAAAGGCAGTACCTGCATCAGCAACTGAAACAAAAACAGAAGCACCTGCAAGTAGCGGCGATTCACGTGCCCAAGACATCTTGGCAATGATTCGTAACCGTCAGAAGTAATAAACACGGCGTGGGCCTCTGCAACTTAGTTGTACGCCCGTGCTCTCACATCTATTAGGAGAATGATTATGAGTAAATTAGCAAAATTAGCTAAGGTAAACGAAAACATCAGCATCAATCGTTATGATAACGGTTGGATGGTTGAAATTGGTGGACGCAATAAAAAAGAAGATTGGACTAACACCAAGACTCTTTGTAATTCAGAAGAAGAAGTAATCGCTCTAATTAAAGAGTGGAATTCATTACCATTGGATCAATAATTATGGCCACTAAAGCATTCGATTTATCAAAATTTAGAAAAACGCTGACTAAGTCTATTGACGGACTAAGTGTTGGCTTTACTGATCCAACAGATTGGGTCAGTACAGGGAATTACGCCCTTAACTATCTCATCAGTGGTGACTTTCATCGCGGAATTCCACTAGGCAAGGTTACTGTGTTTGCTGGTGAGTCTGGCGCAGGCAAGTCTTATATTTGCTCAGGCAATATTGTCAAAAATGCTCAAGCACAAGGCATTTATGTTGTACTAATCGACAGCGAAAATGCTTTGGACGAAGCATGGTTACACGCACTTGGTGTAGATACTAGCGAAGACAAGTTGTTAAAACTTAATATGGCTATGATCGACGACGTTGCTAAAACTATCAACGAATTCATCAAAGAATATAAAGAAATGCCGGAAGAAACTAGACCAAAAGTACTTTTTGTGGTTGATAGTCTGGGCATGTTGCTAACACCAACTGACGTTAATCAGTTTGAAGCAGGTGATTTGAAAGGTGACATGGGCCGTAAGCCTAAAGCACTGACAGCACTTGTTCGTAATTGTGTAAACATGTTTGGGAGTTTAAATATTGGACTTGTTGCAACTAATCATACATACGCATCGCAAGATATGTTCGATCCTGACGATAAAATTTCAGGCGGACAAGGCTTCATTTACGCAAGTTCTATTGTGGTTGCCATGAAGAAGTTAAAACTTAAAGAAGACGAAGACGGCAACAAGGTTTCAGAAGTAAACGGTATTCGTGCTGCTTGTAAAATTATGAAAACACGATATGCTAAACCTTTTGAAGGTGTGCAGGTCAAGATTCCTTATGAAACAGGTATGAATCCCTATAGTGGTGTTGTTGACTTGTTTGAAAAAGAAGGTTTGCTCAAGCAAGAAGGCAACAGACTTAAATGGGTTGACCCAGAAACTGGAGAAGAGTTCAAATTCTACCGAAAAGAATGGAAAGATGATAAATTAGATATGATAATGGAAAAATTCCATATCAGCCCTACTAAAACAACTACTGTTCCCGAGGAGAATGAAGAGCATGTTGAATGAAAGCCAAATTGGTGACATCTGGTTAGTGTTCGCCGACTACATTGATAAAAAACAATTAGAAGTTGCAGCCGAAAGATACATCGATCTGCTTGCAGACTATGGTGTCGGTGATAGAACACTACAAGGTGCAATGGGTGTAGACCATACGCTAGATCAAGCTATTGAATACTACCTAGACGAAGAAGACCAAGAAGACGACGACTACAAAGAATTGGATTTTTAATGGGTTGGTACGCAAAAATTTCAAAAGACATATCGAATATCCCCGATGCTGTGGAATTCTATAAGGCAGAATTGGAAGCCGCAAAAGTTGAATGCCGTATAACGGGAAATATTGAAAGAGCCGCGGCTGGAATGCCAGGCATCGTGGAACAACGATTTAGTCAGCTTCAAGAAATTGAAGCAATTTTGGAATATTTGAATATCGAGCTTAGAAGATTAAAAAGTCAGCACTTTCGTAAGTATTTAGAAAATTACCAACGTGCTCTTAGTAGTCGAGATTGTGAAAAATTTGTGGAAGGGGAAGCAGATGTAGTTGACTTTGAAAAAATCATCAACGAGTTTGCTCTCTTACGCAATAAATGGTTAGGCATCACAAAGGCATTAGACCAAAAACAATGGCAAATAACAAATATTGTTAAATTACGTGTTGCTGGTATGGAAGATGCATCGCTATAACTAATTTGTCCAAAAACCCCTCCATAGGCCTTAAATATTTATAGGCCTATTTTTTTCTGCAGGTATTGACTTTTGTTAACAACTTGTTTATTATAGTAGTATGACACAAATAGATAGAATTTTACTTAAAATTTTAAATTTGCCTCACGAAACGTTGGCAAGTATACCTACACGAGAAATGAAAATTCTTAAAAATTTAGGAAAGCTCGTGGCATCACAAAATTTTATCACAGAAAATCAAGGAAAACTATTATCAAAGATTTTAGGTGAAAATTCCAAAAATTTTGGTGATCTCAATGATGAAGTTTTATCATCGTTATTGTCGCCTTCGTGGTCTAGAGTTTTTAGACCGTTGGACAGAACTAAAAAAATATATTTGTCATCAGCTAATTCTGAAATTATTGTCGAATTTGCATTTTCAACATCATTACGTAAAGTTCTCCAAGGAATTTGGAAAAATCTTGGAAATATTTCGCAAGACTCGGGCGGTAAAATTTACAATATTGAACTAACTGAAAAAAATATTGTCCTATTAGTCGAGACCTTTACCCCATATGAATTTGATATCGAAGAAAAAATCATAGATTTTTACAAAACCATAAAATCATGGTCAGAAAGCGAAATTCGAGGTCAATTTTTACTAGAAAATATCAGCCATGCAAATTTTCAAAAAGCAATAACACAAGATTTAGGTCTTGACACACCGGTGTCAGACGACATCATCGTTGACCGAAGTATGCGTTATCACTACTCATTAAGTGATGACAAAAAAACTGAAAAAAATACCGAAAATTTGACAAAAAAACTGGCCTATAGAAAAAATACAAAAATTTGGGTCAACCGCTCAACCTATTCATTAGAAGAAATTTTCAAATCTTTGAAAGAATTAAATCGACTGCCAACACTAGTAATTTTTGACCACAACGACAATCGTAGATGTTATGAAGATCTGGTAAATCTCAGCAAAAATCTGGAAAAAAATGAAATTTTAGAAAATGTCGGAATCTACTTTAGACTTAACAACGACGAGCACGGTTCAAATTTTAATAAACTGATTGCAGAAAAAAAATATAATTCACAACTAGACGAAACAACGCAAATAGTTGGTGTGCAGAACGGAAAAATACCAAAATTTTTCCTAAAAAACGAATGGAAGCCCATGAGTGTAATTAGTATAGGTTCTCCGCTCAAACAAACTAAAACAGCGGCGTATGCAAATTGCTGTGACTTAATTATTTCTTATACAGAACAAGAACCAATCATTGAGAACAGGGTGTTATGGGAGTAAAATTAGTAATTCGAGATGAAGTAAACATTAAATTTGAGAATCTTTCGTTAGATGCTCGAAAAAAACTTGTCTCAACTTTTAAGTATGAAGATCCAACAGCTCGATATCGCCCTGCTTACAAACTAGGGCGTTGGGACGGTAGTGTAAGTTTGTTTGGGTTAGGCGGCAACGGTTATTTGAACCAGTTAGAAAAGTGTTTTGAAGTACTTGGAAACATGGGTATTGAAATCGACGAGTTAGAAGATTTACGTACTTCGGGAAAAATTGAGTTTCAACCTATCACAAATAATTATTGGGCAGATATGGGAAAAGTGTGGCCGCAAGGTCACCGATTTGAAGGCCAACCTATTACACTACGCGATGATCAAGTCGAAATTGTAAACCGATTCTTTGTTAATACTCAATCATTGCAAGAAGTAGCAACAGGCGCTGGTAAAACAATTATGACTGCTACACTTGCTCATTGTGCTGAGAAATATGGACGCACTGTTACTATTGTTCCTAACAAAGACCTTGTAACACAAACAGAAGAAGACTTTGTTAATGTTGGTTTAGATGTTGGCGTTTACTTTGGTGATCGTAAAATGATCGGCCATACACATACAATTTGTACATGGCAGTCGTTAAACGTTCTAGACAAGAAATCTAAGAACTGGGACTTGGAAGAGGCGCTATCTTTAGCAGAATTTTTACACGGTGTTCAAACAGTTATAGTTGACGAAGTACATATGGCTAAAGCAGATGTTCTTAAGAATTTGCTTACACATAATTTCTCAGGTACACCTATACGATGGGGATTAACTGGGACTGTTCCTAAAGATGACTTTGAATCTGCTCCTATATTTGCAAGTATTGGACCAGTTGTTGGCGGAATTAAAGCACACGAGCTGCAAGAGATGGGAATATTATCTGCCTGCCATGTAAACGTAGTGCAAATGATAGACTTACCAGAATTCAAGTCATACGCAGAAGAATTAAAGTATCTTGTCACTAATAAAGATAGAGTAACATACATTAGTAAATTAATAGAAGGCATATCCGAGTCAGGCAACACACTTGTGTTAGTAAACAGAATTGATACAGGCAAATTTTTAACAGAACTAATACCTGGTGCTGCATTTATATCAGGCGAAGTCAAAGGCAAAGACAGAAAAGAGGAATACAAAGAACATGCGATTTCAGATAACAAGATTACTGTGGCGACTTACGGTGTGGCCGCTGTGGGTATTAATATTCCAAGGATTTTTAATTTGGTTCTTCTTGAACCCGGAAAGAGCTTTGTCCGCGTTATACAAAGTATTGGACGAGGCATTAGGAAAGCCGAAGACAAAGACTTTGTCCAAATATGGGACATTACAAGTACCTGCAAATACGCCAAGCGCCACCTTACCGCAAGGAAGAAATTTTACAAGGAAGCCAAGTATCCGTTTACTTTGGAGAAGACGGACTGGCAAAAATAAGGATTATGCAGATATTAACATTAGATAACCAAACATTTAGTTTAAACAATTTACCGGATGAAGTAGACGACAGCACGAGGTTTGCTGTATTAGATAACAGCACACCAAGTGAGCCAGATTTTTTCTTTATGCCGTTAATATTTTTAGAAAGTTTTAATAGCCCAGCAATGGTACTACGTATCGGAGAAGATGAAGTTACTATGCCGATAGATTGGAGTATTGCAGTTGGTGATAGTAGCAGTAGCAATGATATAGAAATTTTGCCATTAACTAGTTTAAACGACAGAGGATTTGAAGCTATGATTTTCAATCCGCTCAGTAGTTTTAGGTTAGAATTTAAAAAGATTGAGATTGTAAACTTTTATAACGACGTAAAATGGTACTTTCCTAAAATGAAAAACGGGCAACTGTTGGCCGTCCCAACTAGATTTAGAGACAAACCAGATTGTGCTTACTTTGTCAAAGAGATTAGCAGACAAAGCGAAATTATTCAGTTAGATAAGATATTATGATTGATAAAGATTGGTTAGAAAGAATTGTTATAGCATATAGAGCATATCCGTATCCTAGCGTTGAAATTGAAAAATTCATACATTGGATATACAAACAATACGGCATAGTACAGGAGAAAAAAGATGGGAAGTCTTAAACCAGGTGCTACTTATATCTATGAAAAAGCCGACGGTATAACCTATTGCAGAGAACTTGGTTCGGATCCTAGTACTCGTTTTCCAATAGGTTGGGATTATAAAGACGACGCCAATCATTATAATGCTAAATTTTGGGGACAAGTTTTGAGAGAAGCAGAGTCCAATCCTACTTTACAAAAGGCGGTGGATCGTGTTATAATGTTATACAAATTGAGCAAGGAAAGATTAGAATGAGTTTAAAAGTTGCGTATTTTGCTCCAACAATTATGGCTATAGATGAAATTCCGCCAGGTACATTTAGCCAGATTTATAATCTAGCAGAAACATTACACAGCCATCCTGAACTTAATGACTCTGGTAATCCAACAATTAGCATTAGAGGAGGCCAGCAAATTCAAGTTTATCCAAACGAACTTGGATTAGATGTATCTTGGCTAGTAAAATATCTTGAAGAGCTATGTGTGGGCTATATGGAGTTAGTTACTGCACAAAGTGGTGCACCTGAACTTAAACATTGTAAACCTGTAGTTAATAGTATATGGACCATACGTCAAGGGCCGGGGCAGTATCAAGAGATGCACAGTCATCCTGCTGGAAACCTAAGTGGGAATATGTACATTCAAGTTCCTGAGTTAGAAGCAGGCAGTCTTCCTAGTGATGGGCAAGTTTTATTTAGAATGTCGCAGTCAAAGGACATTACAAAGTTTATAATGAACGATACTTGGAAATTTACACCGCAACAAGGTGCTGTGATATTATTCCCAAGTCATCTTCCACATACAGTATATCCGTGGAAAGGTGTTGGACATAGAACTGTGATGGCATTTGATGCTGTACTAAGGCCTAAAGATGAGTGAAAAAGTTGAACTAAAAGAAAAAATTGCAGCGGTCGACGAAAATATTCGTGAATTGTGGGATGCCATGGATACTGACCAGCAAAAATCTTTGAAATCAGAATTTTTTATTTTAAACAGATATATTAGCAATGCTAGGTCAACTAACAAAGAAGTACAACAGCATTTTGTTTTGACTGTTAATGAATACTTTAATAAGAACTGGAACGTACTTCAGAAACATCCAAAGCTATTATGGTTGTTATTGTGTATGTGCAGTTATGACGGCAAAACACAATTCTATCATGAATGGATTGGCAATAAAAAGAAAACTGGCAGTGACAGCAAGAAGGTTAAGTTTTTAACAGACCTGTATCCTAATAAAAAGATTGATGAAATTGAGTTATTGGCAAAACTAGTCACAGACAAAGAAATTAAAGACCTCGCTCGCAAGTACGGAATGGACGAACCAACAATCGCAAAGAAATTTAAATGATGAATCTTGCAAGTCAGCCATATACTTGTCAATATTGCAGTACTAAGTTTTCTAAGGAAAAGACTTTGGCTGTTCACGTGTGTGAACAAAAAAGAAGAGCATTGGCAAAAAGCGAACGTCATGTGGTTCTTGGTTACGACACTTATAATCGTTTTTATAAATTAACACAAAATTCTAAAGCAGATAAAACTTACGAAGAATTTGCTCGGAGCCCTTACTACAACGCATTTATTAAATTTGGTAGTTTTGTTTCAAATGTAAACCCGTTGTACTTTGACAAGTTCATCGACTATGTAATCAAATCTGGCGTCAAGCTAGACCACTGGTGCAGAGACGAATTATATGACAAATATGTTGTCGAATTAATAAAAACAGAACCAGTAGAAGTGGCACTAGAGCGCAGTATTAAACACATGATGGAGTGGGCCGACACACATAAAAGTGTTTGGAATCATTACTTTTTATATGTTAGCCCTAGTAGATTTATGTTTGATGTTAAAGACGGAAAAATTAGTCCTTGGCTAGTATTAAACAGCAATAACGGTAAAAAATTATTAAAAACTCTAAACGATGAACAACTCTCGGCAATAAGTAATATTATCGATCCTCAATTCTGGGTTAGTAAATTTAAAAAACTTCCAGCAGATGCAGAGCTAGTTCGACAAGTCGTTAAGGAATCAAACATATGACAACACCAACAAATCATGTTAGCGGAAATCCAGATGCGCTGCATTTAGACTTAGAAGTTATTGTATCTGAAGAAGATAACTCTGTGTATGTAAAATTTATAGGTTTTGATACTATAGAAGAAGCAGACGACTATGCTACATACTTGACAGAAACTTTACCACTATTGTTGTTTGAATCAGGAACAAAGCATTAATGAATAAAAGAAAATTGCAAGACGGATTAGAAGTTAAAGAACTGGAACTTCCTGTCACTTTAACTGTCTACACACGATGTCCAGAAAAATATAAACTCATTGACATGGAAACAGGTGAAGAGTACATAGGTTATCCAACCATTGGAAATTCAAGCTGGAGGAAAATAAAAAATGCCGGACATTGATATTGATTTTGCAGATAGAGCAAAGGCACTTGAACATTTTAAACATGTTGGTGCGGCTATTAAAGAAGATAGTACTTTTAAAAAGCACAATACAGGAATATATTGTACATCTGTACCGTACAATCCTTTTACTGGGCTAAGTACAATAGATTATAAAGAAGCAGAAGATAGAGGTTATTTCAAGATTGATTTCTTGAACGTTAGTGTATATGAGAAGGTAAAAAGTCGAGAGCATCTCAAACAATTAATGGAGACAGAGCCACTATGGGATCTACTAGAGCAACAGGATTTCGCGGGTTTATTGTTCCACGTAAATGGGCACAGTGGATTAATGAAACAGATGAAGCCACGAAGTATAGAAGAGTTGGCAATGTGTATCGCTTTGATTCGCCCAGCGAAGAGACACTTGATTGGGAAGACATGGACAGAGATTGGGCAGACGATTTGGACGAAACCGGAGAACGGTGAATACTACTTTAAGAAAGCACATGCCATTGCGTATGCTCATGTAATTGTAGTGCAGATGAACTTAATCTGCGAAGAACTTAGTTATGGTTATAGTTAACGGGTTTTTCTTACAAGTTGAACACTTTTGCGTTTAACTCGCTTCATTGTTAGGTTCATAAGGTTTACAACAGGACCTAGTATTATCCTAACATCTTTGCTATTAAATGTTTTTATTGCATAAGCAAAGGGCTTTATTTGATCTCTACATATAATGCTTATTGGAAACTGCCTGTTGCTTTCCCACCACCAAGTTTCTCCTATTTCTAGGAAAACTGCACGTTCCTCCAAGCTCTTTATAGAGTTGAGGTCGTAAAAACTGGTAACAAATTGATCTTGATTTATTATAATGCCAACGTACTCTTCTTCACCGTAGTTTAGCACACTAATAAAGGGCAAATTTTGTTCTATGTTATCTCTTAATTTTGCCATAAATATAAAATAAAGGTTTGTCCAAATGCAAAAAATTTCAAGTTATTTATATCCGAATAGAATTGAACTACTCGCTGATTTGGCAGGCTTTCCTACGGAGTGGACTAACGTGTATCAGAGAACAGTTAAAATTTACAATGGTATAGATAATACCCTAGAGTTTGATATTAAGAACGCAGATCAAAAACGCATTGATCTTAGCACTTTATCTAACATAGAATTAAACGTTATGGATTTGTCTGGACAAGCGTTAGCCAACAGTCCTTATACAGTAACTCCTTTAAATCAAACAACATTAAAAGGGTTAGCATCAGTAACGATACCACAAGAAGATTTAGCTGCGTTAAGCGATCAGTTTTTGAGATATAGTGTTACTGCGGCCAAAGACGGTGACGATGTTATACTGTATGCTGATAGTAGATTTGGTGCTGTTGGTACAATTGAACTAGTAGGCACAGCATTGCCAGTTTTTAAAGAAGACCGTGTATATAAAACATTCACAGCAGAGATAGATTTAAAAGGACATCCGACTTATCATAGCCCAGCAATACCAGCTACATTCTATGAAGCTGAAAAGACTGAAACGTTAGATTTTGATGTAAATCTATCTGGCTTTACTGGAAGTGTTTGGTTAGAAGGAACAACAGAAAGTACCATCAGAACCGAAGCATGGAAGGGAGCCGCTTACCTAAGCTCGTATACATTTGAAGATTTTACCGGCACATGGTCTGTACCTAATCAAACAATCGGTGACTACAAATATTTTAGAATTAGTTATACAACTCCAAGAGCAAATGGTGTTGGTGCTAGTTTTAGTGTAGCATTAGATAGCAATACTTATAATGTAACTTTACGTGCTGGTGGAACCGGATATGCTGTTGGTAGCCAAATTAAAGTATTAGGAAGCGTTTTGGGCGGTGTCGATGGTATAAACGATTTGATTTTGACTGTAACTGGTGTCGACGGTGTTAGTGCAAACTATCCGTCTAGTTATAGCGTTAGTTCGATTTCTTCAGTATCGGTATCTGGTACTGCCGCAAATGGTTCAGCAACCTACATTGTAACCGGAACAAATATCACCGGAACCGTTGACAAAATAACGGTTAGTTAAGTATAATAGTGCTATGAGTCTCATAGCCGATACACTACTAACTTTCTTACCTGCAAAGCGTAAAACAACACCAAGCGGTTGGATAAGTTTCAATGCGCCCTGTTGCGATGACAAACGTCAGCGTGGCGGGTTCATTATGAATGCCGGCGATGCAGTTAGTTACCATTGCTTTAACTGCGGATTCAAAGCAAGTTGGCAACCGGGCAGAACTATAAGTGCCAAGATGAATAAACTCATGCGGGATTTAAACATGCCCGATGATGTTATTAACCAATTAAGATTAGAAGCGTTACGTCTTAATCAAAACGAAAATGCACAAGTAAGACAAGTAGTTCCAACTTTTGACGAACGTGCTTTGCCTATGGATGCAAAGAGTTTAGAAGAGTGGAGCACTTGGATTGAATTGCAAGGTTGGGAAAATACTGATCAAGAACTAATCAATGCATTTTGCTATCTAAGAAATATCAGAGGCATAAATCCCTACAGTTATCCGTTTTACTGGACAAATAAAATTGGTTTTAAAAATCGTATTATTATTCCTTTTTATAAGGATGGTAAAGTCGTAGGATATACTGCCCGTGCTACAAATGATGCTAAACCTAAATTTATTAGTGAGCAACAACCAGGGTATGTGTTTAACTTAGATAGACAAACGTACGAGCGTGAGTTCGTGATTGTTATGGAAGGACCGTTTGATGCACTAAGTATTGATGGATGTGCTTTACTTGGCGCAGAAATAAAAGACAGTCAGAATTGGTTGTTGAAACAACTGGGCAAGGAAATTATCCTAGTACCAGACAAAGATCACGAAGGCCCAAGGACAGTAGAACAAGCAATAGAATACGGTTGGAGTGTCAGTATGCCAGATTGGCCAGAAGGTATTAAAGATGTCAACGATGCTGTGGTCAAACTAGGAAGATTAACCGCTTTTTGGATGATTATTAATGCCAAAGAGTCTAACAGTCTTAAAATTCAACTAAGAGCAAAAAAGTGGTTTAAGAATGATGAAACGAATAATTGAAATATTGAAAATGCCGTTAGAGTGGTACAGGGCGCGACGAGCATTTAAAAAACGCATGGACGAACTTAGGAAACGAGATCCGTTTATATACAAATGATATCATGGGGAATTTCTGCAAATAGTCACGATGCTGCATTGGCTGTGTTCTGTGATGAAAAACTTGTGTTTGCCAGTCATGCTGAACGTTTCAGTAAGATCAAGAATGACAGAGATTTAAATCATAACTTAGTAGAATTTGCAAAAAGACAGTGGGGCGAACCTGATAGGGTTTATTGGTATGAGCGTCCTTTGCTTAAAACTTTTAGGCAATTAAGTGCTGGGCAAGGCTGGAAATGGAGTGATAATAATATTAAAAAGTATCTATCCAAGTACGGGATCAATGCACCAATAAGTTATAGTTCACACCATCACACACATGCTGCCCTTGGATATTACAGTAGTCCGTTTGATAATGCCACGGTGGTAGTTATCGATGCTATTGGTGAATTCGAAACACTGACGATATGGCAAGCCACTGGTACTAAACTTAAAAAATTATTCAATGTAAGTTATCCACATAGCATTGGATTATTTTACAGCGCAATGACTCAGCGTGTTGGATTAAAGCCCAACGAAGATGAATACATACTCATGGGTATGGCTGCATATGGTGATCCAAATAAATTATATGCTAAAATGTTCCAAGACTTTGTTCACATTCCAACCTGGGACATGGGTGGCCTGGTTAGTTTCAAACAAAATTTACATAGAGGATGCCAGCATTGGCGACCTGACCTTACAGTAAAAGATAGTTTTGAAATAGCAGCATCAACTCAAGCAGTCTACGAAGATTTATTTTTAAGAACATTACACTATGCATATAGTTTGAATCCTAGTGATAACCTTGTGCTTATGGGAGGCTGTGCCTTAAATTGTGTAGCTAATAGACTAACGGGTAAGTTTTTTAAAAACACTTGGATATATACTGAACCAGGAGATGCTGGTAGTGCTATAGGTGCAGTACTAGCAAAGAAACCGCATTGGAGAGAATATACCGATTGGACTAATCCTTTCTTAGGTTTAGACTTAGGAAGCAAGACCAGCAACAAAGATATTGTCGATTACCTAGTTGACCACAAGATATGCGGATTAGCTAGAGGTCGTGCAGAGTTTGGCCCACGTGCTCTGGGTAATAGAAGTTTATTAGCTGATCCTAGAGGATCGGATATCAAGGATCGTGTAAATGCAATTAAACAAAGACAAGAATTCAGACCGTTTGCGCCAGCAATTTTGGAGGAATTACTTCCTGACTATTTTGCTATGCCTAGTGGTTGGCGTAACAGCCGGTATATGCAAGTCGTCGCTCGTTGTAGGCGCCCTGACTTATATCCTGCTATCGTTCATAGGGACGGGACTAGTCGTGTACAGTCTGTGCCTAAAGACGGAAGTCCATTCAGACAACTGTTAGAACAATGGTATGAGCGTACTGGTTGTCCAATGCTTCTTAACACTAGTTTAAACATCAAAGGACAACCAATAGTAAATGACTTTGCTGATGCCCGAAACTTTGAAGCTCAATACGGTGTAAAAGTTTTTAATTAAAGTGTATAATCATTAGATGAAACAGAATACTGATTACGGTTACGAAATACAAAAAGTTTATTTAGAAATGATGCTGGCAGATGCGGCAACGTTTAGTCGTTGTCAGGCAATTTTTGACCACACATTGTTTGATAGAAAATTACAAACAGCTGCAGATTTTATCAATAACTATGTTAAAGAACATAGTGTAGTTCCAACAGAAACTATTGTTAATGCAGCCACAGGCGCAGATTTCAAAGTTCCTAGCGACTTGCGTGAAGAACACTTTGACTGGCTAATGAACGACTTCGAAACATTTACTAGACACAAAGGTCTCGAAAGAGCTATTCTTGAATCGGCAGACATGTTGGAAAAAGGTGAGTATGGATCAGTAGAAGAAAAGATTAAAAAGGCTGTGCAAATTGGTCTACAAAAAGACATGGGTACAGATTACTTTCTAGATCCTCGTGCTCGTCTGCTGCGTATTAAAGATAAAAACGGCCAGATCAGTACTGGTTGGAAAGCTATAGATGACAAATTGTTTGGAGGTATGAACCGTGGAGAACTTAACATTTTTGCCGGTGGTTCTGGTGCAGGTAAGTCCCTCTTTCTTGCTAACCTTGGCTTGAACTGGGCACTACAAGGTTTAAATGTTGTATATCTAAGTCTTGAACTTAGCGAAGAGTTGGTTAGTATGCGTATGGATGCCATGTTAACTGGAATGCCAACAAAGGAAGTGTTTAAGAACATCGACGATGTTGAGATGAAAGTTCGTATGATTGGTAAAAAATCAGGGCAGTTTCAAGTCAAGTATATGCCGTCTGGGAAGACCGTAAATGACATACGTTCCTATATGAAAGAGTATGAAATCAAAATGGAACGTAAAGTAGATGTACTATTAGTAGACTACTTGGACTTGTTAATGCCTATTGGCAAAAAGATATCTGCAGAGAACTTGTTCGTTAAAGACAAATATGTCAGTGAAGAATTGCGTAACTTGGCAATGGAAAAACAATGTATTTGTGTAACGGCGGCACAGTTAAATCGAGGTGCGGTAGAAGAAGTTGAATTTGACCACAGTCATATTTCGGGTGGACTTTCTAAGATTCAAACAGCAGACAACGTGTTTGGTATCTTTACAAGCAGAGCGATGCGTGAACGTGGTAGATATCAATTACAGCTGATGAAAACTCGTAGTTCAAGCGGTGTTGGACAAAAGATTGACTTGGAGTTCAACATTGACAGTCTGCGTATTACTGACTTGGCAGAAGAAGATAGTTATGGAAATGGTGCTCCTAGCGCAGGATCTAGTTTGCTTAATCAAATTAAACAAAGGCAAACTGTAGTAGATCCGCAAACAGGTGAAGTAGATCCTAACAGTTTAGGCGGTGCTCCAAAAGTCAAAGCCAATGTTGAAAGCAGCAAACTGAGAGAACTTTTGAACAACTTACCCGGTGACGACTTGGTGTAATCTACTTGTAATGCAGTTTTCTTGGTGTTATAATAAATACGCATATAATACCGCCGGAGAACGCCATGGAGTTGCATCACATCAAGGATCTAAATGATCCATTCGTAAAAGTCATCAAGGACGACCCAGTTCGTCCACACATTCCTCTTGAACAGCGAGTCAATGACCTTGCTGAAATCTTGATTCTTAAAGCAGGAGAGGAAGTCCTGGCGGCTACTTGTATGCAATGGCTGAGAGATATTCCCGAAGATGAAGATGATCTCAAAGAACTGGCGGAAACACACGATGTTGCGGTATTCTACACTATTTGGAGTTATGCACCTGGCGCAGGACAACAGTTGATCAAGGCGGCTGCTGAATGGCTGAAAACTGAGTACAAGGATATTAAAAACATCGTAACCCTCAGTCCACAAACAGAAATGGCCAAACGTTTTCATCTAAAGAACGGTGCAACAATTCGTAGAGAAAACCCTACTAGCGTTAACTACGAATACTATTCAAAAGACTAGCCAAAGTTTGGGTAAATATACTAGTTAAACTAGGAATTTACCATGTCCGTATTACGTAGTCTAAGATTACAAGCCAAAACACAACAAAGTCTAGATGCCATTGGTGGCAGTCTAGGAGAACTGTTCTACGACCGCAATAGAGAAACGCTGAGAATATTCAACGGCGCTGACAAGGGCGGAACTACCTTGGCCAGTAGAGATTGGGTAGCTACTCAACTAGACTGGGCCAACATACAGAACAAACCCACTATTCCAGTATTCAGTCCTGTGGCAGTTTCAGGCAGTTACTTGGATCTAACCAACCGCCCAACTATCTTTTCTGGCAGTTACAACGACCTAACTGACAAGCCTGTTATAGGCACAGCTACTACCAGCACACTGGGATTGGTAAAAGTTGACGGAACAACCATTACTATCACTAACGGAGTTATCAGTAGTGCAGGCGGAACCAGCATCAACAGTTTAGATGATGTGGCTGATGTGGATGCCAGCGGTGCTTATGCACCTACCAATAATCAAGTACTACGTTGGGACACAGCAGCCAGTCGTTGGCGCCCTACTAGTATAACTGCCACTAGTTTAGGGTTAGGCAACGTAACCAACGAAAGCAAAGCCACAATGTTTAACAATCCTACGTTTACAGGAACTGTAAACCTAGGCTCGGGTACTGTTAACTTACCAGCAGGATCTACTATTGGCGGATCAGCTGTGGCTACTACAGGTTTGATTACATTCAGTGGCTCAACTATCAGTACCAGTGTTAGCACAATTACTCTGGGCAAGAGCACCAGCATTTCAGGTAACTTGACTGTGACGGGTGTTATTGGTGCAAGTATTAACGCATTGAGCGACGTAGACACAGCCAGCACACCGCCCACAACAGGGCAGGTGTTAAAATGGGACGGTACAGCTTGGAAACCTGCAGCTGATATTGCGGCGGGCGGTTCTAACGTGGATGCCGACACACTAGACGGTAACGATGGTGTATACTACCTAGACTATACAAACTTTACCAACACACCGCCTTTGAATATCTATGCCACAATAGAAAGCCCTGCATTTACCGGCACAGTTACAGGCATCACTGCCGCCATGGTAGGACTAGATCAAGTGACCAACGAAAGCAAGGCTACCATGTTTACAGATCCAACTTTCACTGGTACTACAGTTACACTATTGTCTAGAGGTATAACAGGATTTACAGGCACAGGCGGAGTATTGGTTGCCAGCGCCAGCCCAACATTTACTGGCACAGTATCGGGCATCACAGCTGCAATGGTTGGCTTGGGTAATGTAACCAATGAAAGCAAAGCCACAATGTTTGAAAACCCAACGTTTACAGGCACAGTAAGCGGCGTATCAAAATCATCAGTAGGTCTGGGCAACGTGGAAAACACAGCCATCAGCACTTGGGCAGGATCAACCAATATTGTCAGCGTGGGCACATTGACTACACAGTTGAGAGTAAACAACACCGGCGGCATGGGTTATGCTACAGGTCAAGGCGGTACAGTAACACAAGGCACCAACAGAACCACAGCAGTTAGTTTGAACAAGTTGTCAGGACGTATTACCTTGTTCAACACCACAGCATCAGCAGGTACATTCAGCTTTACAGTCAACAACACATTGGTTACTACAGACGACCAAATCATAGTAAACAAAGTAACTGGTACCAACGCTGCCAACGTGTACATACCACAAGTAACACAAGTAACCAACGGCAGTTTCCGTATCAGTGTGTATGTTCCAGTAGCTATTACAGTATCAGATGCTCCACAAATCAGCTTCTTTGTGCTTAAAGGTGTAACAGCCTAAGCGAAGCTCCGCGCTTTTTTACAGCGAAGCTCAGCAAAAAATTCGCACCCGCGAAGCGCCGGCTAAAAGCTAACAAGCCGCGAAGCGGTAACGGTACGCACAAGTTGGTGTGTTCTGTTAGCTCAGCCATAAATATTTGTATGCCTACCAGCTACTATTTGCCAGAGTATCATGACTTTGACTACATAGCCACTGCACCCTGGCCTCAACCACAGATCCAAATGGATTGGATACAAGGTTATCTCACCATGGAACAATGGTTAAATCAATATGTGGGCGGCCACTGGACTCGCTGGGCATGGGCTACACAAAGAGATCATAACTCATGGGAAGCCTGCGTAGCCTTCAAATGGGAAAAACACCGTACGCTATTTTTGCTTACTTGGGCCTAGAATCTAGCACACCAACTTTGGGCATGCCAGTAAGTGTATCTAATGATTCATCCACAGTACCACAGCATTCACTAAAACGCAGTAAAAACTCTGTTTGTAACAGACTATCTTTGGGTATCCAAAAGCGTGTACGATTCAAGTGTACTTCGTAGTCCAGTTGATGTGACTCTATCCAGCGAAACACTTCGCCACATCTGGGTTCTAAAGTTAGTACATAGTATTGTTGCATATAAATATTTAACCATGAAAGTCAAAGAAATCATTGAAAACGCAGCTATGGTAAATGCTCTAATGAAGACATTTGCACAAAAGACTGCTGACACAGCCACAAAGGTTGTGCCTAAAATGGGCAATGCAGCAGCAACTGCAGCACCAAAGGTGGCTATATTAGCTGATCAAATAGCATCAAGAGCCAGTCAAGCTGGAGTCAAGCTAGAGCCCATGGCAACTAAAATATGGGACAAGTCAAAGAATACTTTTGTGGAACGTGCGGTACCAGTGGTTAACTATGACGGGCGAGCTATAGTAATAGTGCCAGTGGACGGTGTGCGTGTACCATTTTATTTGAGTACTGGAGATGCAGGTAAAAAAGGTGTAGCAGCTGGCAAGTGGTATCCTATATTTGGCATTGGTCCGGATGGATGGATTAACAAAGGTACAGAAAACGGTATCAGCAAGTACTATGGTATGCCCAACTTAAAACGTACTGCTGAACGCCTGGACGCAACCATAGGCGATATTAGAACACAGCTAAATGATGTTAGAGAAATTGGAGTGGGAAAGTTTGCTATTGCAGACATCAATCAAGGACTGGCTCCAGTGGCACATAGCGCAGGATTTGAAGCATTTAAGAAGAATGCTTATACAATGTTGCGTAGACTGGGCGCGGACGTTTAGTCCAGAATGGGTCCTGTAGCCTAAAAAAATTGGTGCGCGAAAAATTTAAAATAGCTACTATTTCCTCTCAGGGTGGTGATTTTACACCTATATGGGGTGAAAATTTAGGCTTGCGCTGTTGTAAAAAACAACAAAAATATAATATATACCCCGACCCCCCTCACCATTTCGAAATCTTTTTTCGATCATTCAATCAAAAAAATCCCCAGGACACCGGGAGCGAATCGGATATCCTGGGGCACAACTCGACCACATCACCGGGAGCGAATCGGGTCAGTGGCCACCTTGCTGAGGTCTTAGTGCCTCATACAAGTTACTTCAGCAACGGCCTGCCAGTTAGTGGGCATACTCTTACGCAGGTCCGCTACCTTTAGCACCATACGCAGGCTCAGCTCACGCATACGAGCAGCGTTGGCAGCTATAAACTCTACTACTTCTGTCTTAGTACTATCATCAAATGCATAGTCATCCAGCATGCCACAGTCACGTACCACTTGACGTATACGCAGCAGCTTCTCACGTACAGTATCAATAGTCAAGTCCAAGTAGTGGCAACGGCTTTCCAATGCTTCTAAATGGTCACGCAGCTTCTTGCTCTTAACGTGATCGAACTTGATGTTACTGATAAAGATAGCACCGCCCTTGAACTCAAAGCTATTGGGCACACCTTCTTGACGTAACAGTCTGCTGTCAGTGTTCCAGTGAATGGTACGCTTCTTGCTAGAGTCTAGTGCAGCCTTTAGAATGTTAAGGCTCAAGTCGTCCAATAGCACACTGTCACAGTCATCAAACACTAGGATACACTTCTTATCACTAAACTCATACAGCTTCTTGTACAAGCCAATGGCTGACATGGCGCCCTTGACTACTTCGTACTTTTTCAGCTTTGAGTCATTGGCTACATCAGCAAACACATCATGCTTGCCCAGAACCTTTTCAACACCAAAGCTCTTGCCAACGCCTGGAGGACCAGTTACAATCATTGCACGAACGTCGCCTTTCTTTACAGCGCGAGTCATGTCTTCAAGGATTTCAAAACGTTGGCCCAAACGTGCCATAATGCTTTCGTCAGACTCTTTGCTGAGGTCCTTTTCAATCTTGGCCTGCTCTAGGCTCTTAGATTCTACAGCCATGCTCTTAAGGCTTTCCAGAGTCATAACCTTGTTCTTGCTACCAGCGGGTCGTCCCATTTATTGCGCTCCTGTGTGTTTAAAACATTAATTATAGAGCCTTGCGGCTCTTGTGTCAATCTAGTCGGCTACCTGCGTAGGCTTCAAAACCATACTTGGTAAACACTGCCGCTGCTGCTTCTGCACCCGCTTCCAGAGTGTCCACATTCTGCACACCCATGCCACTTGGGTTCCACATCTGCAGGCCGCCTTGATAGCTGGGACGAATGCCTGCAGCTTTCAGAGCCATGCCAACTTTGGTGTTGCCTCGGACTTTGTAAATGTTAACCCAAGCAAAGCCACAAGCATATTGGTCCTTGCCGCCCAACTTATCGTAGAAGAACTCCATTGCGGCCTTGTATGCAGCAGTCTGTGCTTCTTTGACGATTTGCTCGACTTGCTCTTTGGTGTAGTTGAGTGCAGACATGTTTCGCTCCTGTTTGCGTTGTTGAAGTATGTATTATATTACCAAAGCGTGGGGTTGTCAACCGGGCGCTTGGCCTTGTGCAACATCAAAGATCCACAGCCCATGATGGCCAGGCCCAGGACTGCTACAATCAAACAGTCCACCAGTGGACCATCGTTTTCAATACCGCCTACAGCACCAAAGGTAAGTAGGAATCCAACTGCCAACAAAAAGCCTGCTGATTTCATATTAAGCTCCGTAGTAGATTGCGTCAAGGTCTGCGGCAATTTCAGCGTATTCTTGCTGACGTGCCTGCTCTTCAATGCAAAGGTCTGCATAGCTGATGCTGGGCTCTGCGAACACCACACGACCATCGTACTCCATCTGTGACTTCTCAAACCAGCTGAGGTAGTCATCCTCCTCGATGTGTGTGCCAATAACGGTGCTGGTTGAACCGTTGTCACTCCACTGAACTTCCTGGCCCAGCATGAACAGCACATGGTCTACATCGACGTTGCGGGGAATGCCAGTAACCTTGAACTCACTGCCGCCCTTGGCTTTCCAGTACTGTGGGCACTCGCCCTTGCCGTCCCAATCGTGGGCGCCGTAGTTTTCCATGTACTGCGTGTCGATTACTAGCATCATAAGGTTCGCTCCTTTTGTTTAACTTAGCCTACAGTATAGCAAATTGGGCAGAAGTTGTCAACCGTTTAGCCCCAGTCTTTCTTATCGCCAAACTGCTCGTTGTACTGGTAGCCTGCTAGGTAGGCCTGGACTTCTGCGGGTGTTAGGGTCTCTACTCGCTCGCTGGTGCCAGTGCCACCAACATAGTAGTGAGGGTTACGACCACGCCCATAGTAACTGTCAGCTGATCCACGGTCAAAAGGGCCGCCGTGACGGGTATCGTAGTTGTCTCGAGATTCTAGGGTGAATGCCATTGTGTCGCTCCTTTTGTTTAACTTAGCCTATAGTATAGCACCAAACAAGGAGTGTGTCAACCGAAAGTGGCCTGCCCGGAGGGACTCGAACCCCCGACCTACAGCTTAGAAGGCTGTTGCTCTATCCAGTTGAGCTACGGGCAGAATTGGTGGGCCCCCGGAGAGTCGAACTCCGCACCAACGGATTATGAGTCCGCTGCTCTAACCAACATGAGCTAGAGGCCCTAAGTGTTATCTACTTAGCTGTTTGATGGATGAGTAGTCGCCATCTGCGGTTTCTTCAAATACTTCAACAAAGTCGCACCCGTCATTAAAGTGTTTCTCTGCTATCTGAATAGCTTCTTTCTTACTGTGTGTAGTTTCAAGAAGTTCCTGATGGCCGTCTAGTTCAGCCCATACTTCGTATTGAGTCCAGCTCATTTTGGTATTGATGGTTTAAAAGGTCACAAAGATTCTGTGCTATTTGGTTCGCTTCGTGCAGGTTGTCCCTAGCAATGACGCATAGAACGCGGCCTTTGGGTGAACTCTCAAAGTCACGGATGACCACACGGTTAGGTGTGTAATCGTCACTTAGAGAGCACCCGTACCGCATTGCTTAGAATGGAGCGTCTTCGAGGTCTGCGTCAACAGTCTTAGCAGCAGCCTTGGCCTTAGGAGCCTTAGCAGCAGGGACGGTCTTAGCTTTAGGAGCTGCCTTAGCCTTAGGTGCCTTAGGAGCATTGTCCTCAAGGTACTCAGCGATTGCAGACTGTGCTGCGGCATCTTGAAACTCGTCCATGCCCTTGATCTGTGTAACTGCTTCATACTTGGTGACAGCAGTGTCCAGCTCAGCAAGACGAATGTCCTCATGACCTGACTTGGCGAGGTTCTTGATTCGCATGATGTCGGTAGCAAATCGAACCTTATAGCCCAGGTCGGGATGTTTTGAAACGCCGCAAACGGTAAAAAGTTTATCTGTAGCCATGTGTGTATCTCTCTTTCTGTGGTTTAAGTTATATGCCAGTTTCCTTAGCATGTTCGTATTTTAACGCTTTTTTGGTTGCTTGTCAACCGTTTTCTTTACATTTTGGACAACCGTTTTCTTGTTTGCTCGTTCGAACTCCTTTCGGACATAGAAATCAATCAATTGGTTGCGGATCATAATGGTCAAGTCTGAGCCCGAATCCTCAGGGCAAATGAACCTAACCGGGCACTTGCCCCAGCCGCCATATTCAATGAATTGGTAGTACCAGCGCCTATGATCCTTGTTGTTAGGATCAAAGGCAACCAATGGTCTACAGTAGAATTCGAGCTTACTCACGATCCTTAATCCATCGAGCTATGATAGCGTCTAGTTGATCCATTGCTTCTTTACTTGCTGTCATGTTCTTCCTCTTCTTCGTTTTCTGCTTCCCATTCTGCGACTGACTCACTGATGCCAAAGCACTCGTCCAAATCGCTGGGCAGTTCCTCTTTGATCTGCTCGCTGGTCAAGCCACCGTATTCAAAGTAATTATCATCACCGTCCCACCATACACCAGCAAATGCCATGCCAGGCTCATAGTAGTATGCACGAACGCTGAAGCCTTGCTCAACCATAGCCTCATATACACCAACAGGAGGGCTCCATGCACTATCAAAGCCCAAGGTCACATCATTCTGGCCTTCTTTGAGCTCTACAGGATCGCTGTAGGCATTGTCGCCGCCTACATCCCATTTAGTGCCCCATCGTGCAACACAGAAGTCATACCAGTCTTTGGCACCAAAGTATTTTAGGTTCAGTTCCATCTTGAACTGATTCAAGTCCTGAGCATAACCCTCGCCGCAATGTCCTGCTACAGTCTCAGTGAGCTCTTTGGGCACTGGAATGATATGATTACAGAACTTACCTTCGTTAAACGCCTCTACCAAAGCCTTGAGCTTGGATGGGTCCGGATGATATACTTCTACTGTGTTATTGCACCAATTAGGCATATTCGCTCCTTAGAAAAAACCGTTGATGAATACTGCTACCGCAAACACCAAGATACCTACCTGGATGATGCGGAGCAGGATGTAAGTGATAAGTTCAGCCATATTCGTAAAAGGTTACATTAGGATCAATGCTCTTCAACTCCTGGGCACAACGAGTCAGGAACTGGTAGCGTTGCTGAACTTGTGAGCGAGGCAGTTCGCCATCGCAGGTCAAGTTCTCAGGGCTGAGGTCTGCGTCAATGCTGTCTGCAATCTTCTGGCGGTCTGCTGCATCCAGCAGGCTCAGAGGTTTGTTGCCAAACAGGGCGCCCCACTTGTTTTTACCATCCACATACTGCTCAATAGTTGCAATGTTCATCTGTCGCTCCTTTTGTTTAACTTAGCCTATAGTATAGCACCAAATTAGATACCAGTCAACCGGAACTGACCAATAACCTGGCTGGCTTCCAGGGTATCTTCGCACTCGTCCCAAATGGCCAACAGCATCAATTCCAGGACGGTTTGGGCATCACGCTGTTGCTGTCCACGTAGGCTGCTGATGAATGCAGTTACCTGATCCTTGCTGTCCATGCCCCACATGATGTCTGCTAGGGCTCGCTGGGTCTTGTTTAGTCCGTCAATCTGGATAGTTGCCATGTCGCTCTCCTTAGTATGTGTATATTATAGCACCAAAAGAAGTTGTTGTCAACCAAAAGAATGGGGGCCAATGCCCTGGGCCCCCTCAGGGTTGCTAGGAGCGAACTAGCTGTTAATAGTGTTGAACGGGCTGGCTTCTTCTGTACCTTCGTCTAGGCTCTGCGCTTCAAGCCAATCGTATACTATACTCAAAGGACAGTTCAGTTCGCGAGCAATCTTCGTAGGGTGCAGGCCTTCAATGTACAGTTGCTCAATGTCGTAGGCCAGCTCTGCTAGTTTACTCATGCTTCCTCCGGTAGAAATTGTTTCATAGCTTCTTCGTCGCAGTAGACCAACAGTTCTTCGATGGCAGTCAAGTCGCCGTCGTTAACATCTTTGACGATTTGTTCTAGCACTCGTTCACGCAAGTCAATCCATTCTGTGTTGAGCTTGTCAAGGGCCGAAGCCCTTTTGCTTTGAAAGCCTGTCATGCTTCCTCCTGTGCTCGCTGAAATTCAAATGCCTCAGACAGCAAGCCGTCAAAGTCACCGTAAAACTCCACATACCAGTTGCCGTCTTTGCGGAGGATGTAGTTGTATTCCTCAAACTGTGCGTTGGCACGATAGTCCGCATAGTCCTTATAACGCTGGGCACCCGTACCAGTTTCGCCACGGTCGCGTCCGTAGAACGTAGTCACTTCGCGCTTGTCGTCAGTCCACTTAACATACTCAGGAGTACCGTAAGGGAAAGGGCAGTCGAAGTCGTGCTTGTCGCCAATGTTAGGGCCCAGTGAGCTTACGTCACCCAAGTCCATAAGGCGTTGCACTTTGAACGGGTCCTTATAGTTGTCAAACAGGAGTTTGCCGTTGTTATCCAAGTAGCCGTCCCAGTGACAGTAAATCTTGTCCACTGTACCGTCTGCGTATTCCAGGGCAATAGTTGAACGTGTAGCCATTTTAGTTTCGCTCCTAAGTTGCTGTTGATGTGTGTATTATAACTGGATTTGGGTTAGTTGTCAACCAATTAAGACAACTTGTTTGCCGTCAACTTGGTCAGCGTCCTCTTCGTCCCAGTCGGGTTCTACGACTTTGGGCATACGGTGGTAGTCACTGTACTTGACAAGACCCATCTCTACGCTGTCGACAGTAGGAGCAACCTGGGTGCGCCAGTGGTCTCCGTAATTGTATTGGAAGTGGACTTCTGCGTCCTGTGGCATGAGTTGCAGTTCTGCAATAAGGTCTTCTACTCGCATGGTTCGCTCCTTGTTAGTATGTGTATATTATATTACCAAACTGAGTTCCTGTCAACCTCTGCAGAAACCCTACCAGCTCTGTGGGTAACAAACACCTTTGCGCTGTCAGTGCCACCCTCCACTAAGAAGACAGCAAGGTAGCACAGTTGCCCGCCGTTAGTAATGCCCAGGAAGCGGCATGAGCTGAACGCAGGGCCTTTGTACCCGCCCTCCTTGACCAAGCGTGTCAGTTCAGGGGCACGGTAGTTGATGAGGGTTTGAAGTGCTTCAGCAGTAATCACAGGGCTTCCTTAAAAAAGATTACTTGGATGCGGCCTTTAACCTTGTCCTCGACGTAGGCAATGTTGTCCTCCCACTTGCAGTTGGGATTGGCTAGCACCTTCTTAGCGATAATGCGTACAGAGCGTTCGTTGACGCTGTCCTCTACATTGTAGCCCGGGCCGTGGTTAGCAGCTCCGTCTGCGGTGTAGGAATACTTGCCCCGGCACCCGCACATACAACCACCCATTTTGCCTGAGTAGGTTTTGACAATTTTAGAAATGTTTAACATGTTCGCTCCTTGTTAACTTAGCCTATAGTATAGCAGAGCTTGCCCAAACTGTCAACCCCATGCCTTGAATAACCCTGCAAGCCCAATGGTTATTGCAACTGCATTGACAATTAATTGTGGAGTATTCCGCACCCGCACAGTCCAAGCCAAGTAGCAAATGCCTCCAAGTACTCCAGCCGCAATGTTCCAAGGGTGGAGGTGTGGGTAAAAGCTCATTAGGACATACATAGTGAGCAGACATACAGTGCCTGCCCACTGTAGTGTATTGTTAAGCATCCATGTCCTCTGGGTTGTTTGCCTGTATGTAATCCAATATGTCGTCAGCTGCGCACTCAATGGCATTGTGTATACAGTACAACTCTTCGCCTTCTTCCTTGCCCCACCCTTGCTGCATTAATGCATCCGCGCGGTGCAGTAAGTCTACAGCTTCAAGTAACAGTTTGTTTTGTTTGTCGTTAAGCATACATAGCCTCCTTAATGCTGTCTACGCCAAACTTAGCAGCCCAGCTGTCCAAAAAGTCTTTGCCCACGTCCAGCGACACATAGTCATCGCCTTGCATACCTTGCTCGCTGTAGCACAAGTCTACCACAAGCCCATGCTCTTTAATAAACGCCATCAGCTCCTGTTTAAACAGGCCGTCTGTGTAAATTAAGCCGTCTGTATTAACGTCCCAAGTGTCAGTGTTAAAGTACACTCGCAACTCGCCAAAGTCGCCCTCGTCGCTAACATAGCCCAGCTTCATGTCTGTAATCTCTACAGTTTTTTGCACGTTGCTCCAGTAGCCGTCGCCACTAGTGCTAAAAAGTACTTTACTCATCTATCGCTCCTTCAAAAAACAATTATAGCATTAATCCACGTAGTAGTCAATCTCGTCAGCAAGCCTGTTTAGTGTGCTAGTCAGCTCGCCCAGCACATCGTCACCTTCTGCCAGCTGTACACCGTCGCACTCAGCTTCCAACAGCAGGTTTTCCAGCTCTGCAATTTTAGCAAACAGTTGCTCTTTAACAGTCATCTTACGCTCCTTCTAAGTGTTTGTATTATAGCGCACCCTGCCCAAAATGTCAAGTGTGCGCTATAAAGACCCTACAGCTTACACAAGTTCTATGTTTTTGCTGCGTATAACTTGCTGCACGTTTACAAGCACACGCCCTAGCTCGTCAATTTGTATGTCCCCGCTTACATAAGCGCATTGTTTTTGTACAGGGAAAATAAACTTGCCTGTAGCAGGGTTAACTTGCGTTACATTAAACGCGACTTTGAGTTTGTAGAATTGTGTGTTTTGCAGCTTGCGGCTTTTTACAAGCGTTGCACGGGCTAGGCAGTTTGTTTGCATATTGCGCTCCTTGTTAACTTATGCTGCAATTATAGCGCCGTCCGCCCAAAACGTCAACCTTTTGGTGCTAAAGACCTTAGGGTTTACTCGGGTATTGTTCTTTTGGTTGACTGATTGGGCGGGTTTTGTTATACTAACAATGTCGAACAAAGGGGGGTGGACGTGGAGGCTGGGCGTCGAATCTAAACCCTGATCAAATGAAAAACCCGGTTGACAGCCGGGTTTTGTTTTACATGCTCCAGTAGGTTTCAGAACTGGGCGAGCAGTAGTAAGGCGTATCGTAACGCTCGACAAACTCATTACCCGTCATCATGTTCTTTTTCGTTACATAAGTCACATGGATTTCATAACGATAACCCTGCCCAGCTCGCCATGTATGCTTGACAGTATGCTCGAACATATTCAGAGCAGGGCCACTATTGCTAATGTCATGGTCTGCCTTATGTACCAATCGCTCGCCCTTTTTAGTACGAGCATCCTTTTTATATACTTCTAGCGTGAACATCATATGTCGCTCCTTTCACTATGACTACAGTATAACAGGTTTGGGCTAGTCTGTCAATCAAGCAGGGTCATGTAGGCTTCAGGGTTCTTACGGCTAAACCAATCCAAGCCCTTGCGAACACCCGTGTAGTCGCCCATGAGCTCACAGCCTTTGATGTAGTCGTAGACAGCAACCTCTTCAGGGTCCAAGACCGCGCACTCGCCCGAGAATGGGTTTTGTACTTCAACTGGCTCTTTGTCCAGGATCATAATGCCAGGGAAGATTTCTTTGATTGATTTCATACAGCCTCCAACATAGAAAGGGGAACATTGTAAGTGACGTTCTTGCCGGGAATGAACACGTCAGCCTTTTTAATCTTAATCTTACGGATGGTGCCTACTACAGTACCGCCCAGCTTGGCATGGGTAATTTTTACAGTATCACCTGCGTGGAAGGTCACAGAGTTAACACGGGCAGTCTTGGCTCTTGCGAACTTGACAGCGTCCTGAATGCTTTCAAGTTCTTGGGCAGTGAATGTACCCGAAATGATAGCACGGTTGATTTCCTGAATGTTCATAGTCGCTCCTATTTGCATTGTTGAAGTGTATATTATAAGCTCAAACTGCCTGGATGTCAATCACACGGCGCACGAATCCGCTAGTGTCCTTTTTGGCCTTGCCCTTAGCCTTCAAGCCAGCAATCACGCCCTTAGGGTCCAAAAAGCGCAAATCGTGCTCGTCTGCATTAATTACAGTCTTGCCCATGTACTCGCTGGGCAGCTTGTCAAACACCGCAGCCACATTCATGCCCTGCGCCACAGCCTTTGCCACATCAGCGTCGTTGCCATCAGCTGCGCTAAAGGTCAAGTGGTAGTTCTGCAGGTGTGCAACCTTACGGCCCAAGACCTTAGTATAGTCATAGAACTGTACTTGGGGGAACTTTTCAATAATGCCATACTTCTCCCAAGTCAAGTCGCTAGTACCATTCAAACGGAATACAGGAGTAAGGCCCAGCTTCGCAGCCTGCTTAATGCCCAATTTAATGTCTTTCTCCAGCTGGGCCATAAATGCATCGCGCTGCTCAAAGAACATTTTAGTCTTGCGAATGCGAGCCTGCTGGATCACGTTGGTGTTTTCGCCCTTGCGGAACATGCCACCACGCCCTGCGGTGTTAAGACATGCACTAGTACAACCAGCGGTGCGCTTAGGGCAAGTCTCTTTGCCACTGAGTGTAGCAGGTGCGAGGTGCAGGATAAAGCTCAAGTAACCAAGCTTCGTACCCTTTTGGATTTTGGGATTTGCTGTGGAAAGTAATTTCAAAGTTCGCTCCTTTTCGTTTACTGTAGCCTATATTATAACAGGATTGAACAACCCTGTCAACCAATGTACTGATCGTTGAGTGTGGGCTGATGCTGCTTGACGTACTCGCGCTCCCATGCATAAGCCTCAGCTCGCCCGCGTATCACAGCCAAAACCTCATGTTCCCAGTCAGTCCATGCTCCGCCCTTGATGTACTGATAAATCACCCACTGTCTGTCTTCGTGCCGTGCCCGCGAAATATGCTTACGCCACCGCTCCTTTACAGCCTTTGCCACTGTAGTAGAGCCTTTACGGGTCAAGCCCACGTATACATTGCCTTCATGTATAGCAGCGTAGATAACATAGTTTGAGTCTTTACGAGCAGTTCTTTTCGTCATGTCCAAATTATAGCATTTTGAACCCAAACTGTCAAGTCCATGATGACAGTAGGGTCTTTAGCCCAATTTGACACTTTGCCCAAAATCGCATATAATTTGGGCATAGGTTCGAACTGCTATACAGGGGATGGACGTGGAGGGTGCGCAGCACCTTTTAAGTTGGTAAGCGCCAACTAACCGTTGCTTTAAAACAACGACCAGGTTGACAAACGGGTTATTAAGAAAACGAAAAATGGTTTGGGCTTGAAGGTTTTGCTGAAAGCCCAAACAGGCCCCAGGCCTTTATCTGCGTCGATTTTTTGAATGAGTTCCAGGCATGGGTTGCTCTATAAATCTACAAGCTTCTCCCTCAGTGCCAAAGACTTCATAATCACAACATGTATCATTATATTTGAATATATGCATTTGTCGTGTGTCAATGCACATACTGATATAGACATTATAGTCTGTGTCCTTAACGTGTATATGTGCTAGAGGAACTATATTATACTGCTTCATCATGTATTTAACGGTTTGATATTCTATGTGTGGTTAGCAGAATTGACACCGTGTATATACTGTGTGAAAAAGTGCAAGTAAAGTGTGATCTAGATCATGGCACCATGCGCTATGATGTCTATACGCAAGGCCAAGAATTAGAAAAGTGCAAAAAAGTGTTGAAAAGTGTTGAAAAGTGTGACAGATTCACGATTTCAAGCCACAATCTAGGCTATGGTGCCGCAGATATGGTAGAAAAAATTTCTTGACTCGAGGTCAAAATGGGCATAGTTAAAATGGTTACCCCCCATTCCCCCAATCATCCCCTACGCATACGCATAGCAGCGGGGCCTTCCCTATATACAGCTTCTACCCTAGTCTACAGCAGCGGGGTCTCTAGTCAACTATATACACGTATGCTTATCATATGTCTACGCAGTCGTTCATCCTGGACTATACAGGATAGTTTGGGTTTCCTTACACAGCGTTTGCATGGTTGGTTCAGTATACGCAATGACTGTGTGGACTACTTTGTAGCTGAGGACCGTGCTTACTTACTGTACTTGATAGATCCCCAACTAGAACGCTACAGTCATTTGGACTATATAGATTAGTGTATATACACAGCAGCGGGGTCTCATGCATATATGCTCAAAACTTTAGGTTCCGCCCATAACCTGACTGTATAGTATAGCTATTGTGTTTGCACTCTAGTCGCTCTGTATAAGTAGCAATGGCAGTTGTGTTGACTCAATGGAAAAAATTATGACTTCTTATACTGTATATAAGATACTAGAACAGGGCTCAAAGCAACTGTTACTAGTCAAGAACTTTGATGGTGATAGTGTACATATATGTGTATATGACACTCATACTGAACATACTGTAATGCGTATGACTGAACCCACTATTGCTGAGTTCAAGCGAGCTATAGCACTATTAGAAAACCAATAAGCAAGCCCAAATTAAAGCTGGTTACACATATAATAGTCAAAGCTATTACATAGTATAAGTTATCGTCTACTAGCTCTTTGAACACTTCTTTTGAAATTATCATATACTCTACTGTCAGTACGGATTGCACCAGCCAATTGACTTTCTAAAAAGCCAATTTGATATATCATTTGTTGCTGTATGTTGTTGGGATATTTGTCGCTAGCCACTTGGACTAGTTGATTTCTAACCCATCGTGTCCAGTCGTCGTGTGTCATGGCTTATCTTGTACGAGCGTGATTGTTTGGGTCAACTTGCTCAATTTGTCCTTGCCAATCTGTTGTGCGTAGGAACTGTTGTTCGTTCAGTCTAGCGGCAAAACTGTCTGCCCAACGTTGTGCGTCAGCTGCTGATCGAGGGTGAGCACTCATAAGATTAAGTTCACGCTGGGTCATGTTTAACTTTCTGCTGTGCGCTTTTACAATGTATTCGGGTATTTGTTTCACGGCGGTATCCTCTTTTGTATATTTATCACCCAGAGTTTAGTCCGGGGCCGCTGTCTCTGGACTAAACGAATGGCCAACCGGTGAATGAAATGAACTGGGACTGGACTACTGAGGCGCATCAAAAATTTTCGCGCACCGCTTTGCGGCTAGGATATCTACCGCGCCAGCGCTTCGCGATAAATACCTAATTGCTAGGATGCACCATGGAACAGAACCTAAGACAACTTATTGATCAATTAACTTATTTAGAAGCAGGGCTAGTACAGCCCGGTTATGATTGTGTTCGTGCAGTCAGTTTATCCGAAGCACTTATGAGTCAAGACACTCCAACAGGACGTATTCCGGGCATTGACCAGTATACCCCCGGTCCTGGCGACTATTCTATGACCAAAAGCAATAGAATGCCGCCCGGTGAAATGCCTCCTGGAGCAACTCCACATCCAGGCAATCCCAACGACCTGTATGTGTATAAGGGCATGGTGTTCAGAAAGGAAACAGGCTATCAATTGACCAAAGACAGCCCTATGCTACAGCCTGGGTGGTTTGATCGCTATAACACAGATCAGCATGGTATGAAGCGCGGCACTTATAAAAAGATTGATGTAGTGCCTGTTCAAGCAGATCCAGGCTTGTCTAGAGGCGGTTCAACCACGGAAATTGATCGCATACAACAAGGACTAGGACGTGACATGCGACTGGCCAATAGTTGGGAATACCGAGGCGCAACCATTACACTTTGGTATCGTCCAGAAGGTGGACAGGGCGAAAAATGGGACGACATTACCCAATTGGCCAGTGCTGTTGGTGGTAATGATTGGGCTAGGTATTTTAAATCTGTGGGCTATTCAGTTCGCGGTGCAGACTCGTTTACTAAAAATAACCGCCTAGGTAATGTACTGTGTTCCAGCGTAGCTTTATCACGTGGGTCACAGTCCTGGCATTTTGCTGGTGCTGCCCAAAAGGTAGCTTTCAAAACACAAGATGGTGCCGGCCTGGCCATTGTTGATACTACATTCTTTGGTCCAGAGCAAGTTTGGGCTCAGGGTGGGCAAGATGCATGGTTGCAAACTATAGCCTCAGTCCAATTAAGCAATCAAGTACAACCAATCAAATAACTAGCCCAAGCGGCGTTGACTAACCCTGTTGTCTGTGTTACAATACACACATTCGCTGACAGGAGTCGCTATGGCTGAAGCATATCTTGAAACAACTCAATGGGCAGATGTCAAGGGTTGTAATCACACTTATTACTTGGAAGGTGATCGTATGCTGGCTTATATTCGCCACGGCACTCGGGATCCTTTTTGGTTTCGGGCTCCTATCAGCATTTCGCGTAGTGGACGCAAGTTTCAGCGGGTAGATGCTAGGCCTTTTGAAGAAAGTCTGGGTGGGCTGTTTATGAATTTAATCGAACCCCGGGAGTCTGATGTCGTTGAAGTAGCGGGGTCCAAAGAGGGAGTTGTTTACTTGGTTAACACCCGGGACCGGTCCTGTACTTGCCCAGGCTATACATTCCGTGGTAAATGTAAGCATGTGGAGCAGGTATGAACCAGCGATATAAAGATTTGTGGGACCAAGCAAGTAAATTGGAATCTGATCCTAGTTGGGCAGGACAAACTAGGTTTATGGAAAAGTATGCTGAGTTGATTGTTCGGGAATGTGCTAATGTTGCTGCTGATCACGAGGCATTGGACATTTACGAGGAAATTAGAGAACATTTTGGAGTTGAAGAATGAAACCTAAATTATTGTATTATTTGTTTGATGGTAAAAGATTTCCCAGCGGCAAGCGTTTTGGAATGTATAAATTTACTGCCACTAAATGGAGAATCATGTATGACCTTGCGTGAAATGATGACCGAGCTGATTCTATTTGCCTTTGACGAGGATGAACTTCTAGCTAGGTTCCAGCTTTCCCAACAGGAAGTTGCTGGATTGTCTGACATTGATTTGTTGGAACTGTATGACCAAACACTATTCACAATTGGAGAATCTGAATGAAAACAGTTAAAGGTGACTTGCTGAAGATGGGCAAGGAGAATGAATTTGATATTATCATGCACGGCTGTAATTGCTTTGGCATTATGGGTGCGGGCGTTGCACTACAAATAGCCGAACAGTTTCCCGACGCCAAGCTGGCCGACGACGAAACAGTAAGGGGTGACCCTGGCAAGCTGGGTACCTATACTGTAGGCATGCATGGACGCTTGGTTATCCTCAACTGCTACACACAGTTCAGAACATCCACAGGCCCTAAGGATGACGTGTTTGAGTACACAGCATTCCAACGGGTCCTGGATAAGATTGCCCTGCGTGTTGGTAAGTGGCGCATTGGCCTACCCTTGATTGGCATGGGCTTGGCTGGCGGCGACCCCGAACGTATCCTACCCATGATTGAGCAGTTTGCCAATAAGGTTGAACGTTGCGGAGGTTCTGTTACACTAGTTGAATGGAGTGGCAAGTGACCAAGGAAATACCCGAGCACAAGGACAAGCTGGGCAGAACGATAGCCATAGGCGACTTTGTGGCCTTTCCACAGAGCAATGCACTCTACGTGGGCAAGATTACCAAGCTGAACCCTAAAATGGTCAAAGTCTTGAGCTTGCCCAAAGCCAGATCAGATTACAACAAATACCCAGAGGATGTTGTAAGGCTTGAAGCAACTGATATGACGTGGTTTATGTTAAAGAATGGTTGATGTAGATAATTTTCTTAAAAAATACGAAGCACAAGCGGGCCTGAGTGAACGCAGACAATATGCCCGCTATAAACCTATGAGTGTTCGTGACTACCACCACTCTGCCATAGACTATCACGAATACCACTCATTTGTGGAACGTGAGCCCTATGTAGAGATGTACATACCCAAACATAGATTCCAAGAGTTAGTAGAACGTGATAGGTATTATACCGAAATGTCGCGTCATCACGACTATGCAACCAGTGTAGTCAATCAACAGGTACAAGATGAAGTTGTACGCAAAAATAACCCAGCAGTAGAAACGGCATGGCGCAAATACCAAATGCTGTTAGAGCTGGCCAGGAGATAATATGGATATAGAACTAGATGTAGTCTTGGGCGGACTGTTTTTAATAGCCCTATTTGTAGCCCTAATGGTAAAATGCTTTAGGAGCGACAATGATTAAAGGTATCAACCCACAAGGCAAATATATGCAGGTGCAAGGTGGCAGTGTCTCAAACTATGTGAATAACTATTCAGGTGCTCAGGGTGTGGGCAACTTGCGTTTTAACACCAGCAATCAAAATATGGAAGTGTTTGACGGCAACAACTGGCAACAGTTACAAATGGGTTATGCCAGCGTAGGACTTAACTTTGAAGCCGAGTCATTGTTGGATTGGGCTAGACAAGAACGCGAGCGTCAATTCAAACGCGAACGACTTATCAAGAACAACCCAGCACTACAAAAGGCCTGGGAAGCAATACAGCGAGCAGAAGCAAACTTTGATATCTTAGAGAAGTTTGTGGAAAACGACGATGCAGAATCTGGACAAGTACAAGCCAGCCCATAATGAAGGTACGGTAAAGTTACCTGGTGAAGTTGATCCAGACTTTGCTCGCATAGTTCACGAATACCTTAGTAACTTTTCCTACTATCGCGTTCGAAAAGATCATGCTGTTCGTGAACAACTTTACCAATGGTGCTCTGAATATATGGGCGAAAAATACCGCGATTGGTTTGTACACGAAGGCGGAAAATACGATAAATGGTGGACTGTAAATATCCGAAGTCCAAAACATTGCACACTATTTGGCCTGCGCTGGGCCGACATCATACTCGAGTCAGTTGACAAAGATAACAGAAACTAATATAATGTGACTATCTAATACTATATGGTAAGGTAGTTCATGTTTACAGTTTCAGATTTTCAATCTAAACACGATATTCGAACAATCCGTCAAGACGAGCCCAACTTCATGCTCAGTGACGGACTGATATTGTATCCGCGAGCAATGATTCATATCTTGCCAGAATGCCCCGGCTACCTTAGAGATGCTGTCAACACAGCCGTAGCATCGGGATATGTAAAATGTGTAGCACATGTTCAAGGAAAGGAACTGACATGGGAAAGTCTTACAAAGTAACTGGCTTTAGAAATTGGTTGCAGGAAATATGGATGCAACACAAGGACGAATACTCGGACTTGCACATGCCTATTCCAGAATCAGATCTTGCAGAATACTTTAGAAAATACAAATACTGGCTCAAACGAGAATACCTGCACCAAAAAGGAAACAAATAATGGACTTTGCATTTATCATACTTGCCCTGTTGTTCATCAAGCATTGGTATGTTGACTTTGTCAATCAAAGCAATGAAGAAGTGGCTTGGAAAGGCACATACCTAGACTGGCGTGGAGTCAAGCACAGTCTTAAACACGGTGTTGCAACCTTTTTAATTTTGTTTATTGTAACAAATTTAAACCTTGAAATGAGCCTATTGTTGGGTGCTATTGACTTTGTCGTACATTATCACATTGACTGGGCTAAGATTAATATCAATAAACAAAACAATTATACTGTAGAGAATCCAAAGTTTTGGCAATGGCTAGGCGCTGATCAGTTGGCCCATAACCTAACTTATCTGTTTATTGTTTGGAGTGTTGTATGATTAGTTTTAGTTTTAATATTCGCAACCCTTACAGCCAACAGTTTAAGAACTTGTGGAACAAGATGTGGTATGTTTACACAAACAAATACGCTGAACTAGAAGTGTATCGAGACAGCTCATTTTTGTCTTTTAACTTTAGTTGGACCATTAGGCAAAGTCATGCAGGCTTGGACATTGATCTAGGCTTTCTTGGATATTGTCTACATTTTAATCTATATGACAACCGTCATTGGAATTACGAAGCAGGCCGTTATTACAAATACAGTGAAGAATTAGGAGAACATTAATGTTAGAATGTTTAATCTTAGGCGATAGTATTGCCGTAGGAGTAGCACAACAACGTCCTGAATGTGTGAGTTACAGCACAGGCGGCCTAAATACTTGGCAGTGGAATAAAAAGTACGACAACAAAGTATTAGCCGCGCCTGCTGTCATTATCAGTCTTGGCACAAACGACCATAAAGGTGTACACACATTCAAAGAGCTGTCTCGTATGCGAGCCAACGTAACAGCACAACATGTCTACTGGATCTTGCCTCCTTGCAATGATAAGTTTTGCAAACCTGATGTCAACGATGTTGTAAAAATTATTGCCAACAGTCGCGGTGACACAATCATTTCAACCAACAGGCTACAAAAGGATGCAATCCATCCTAGCTGGGCCGGATACAAAGAGTTAGCCAATGCGACCCGTAATACTGACCGTTGATCAGTGGAAGCGAATACGCAAACAATTACAGGAGGAGCATCCTAAGACTGTATTCATGATTAGAGATAAAATGAAAAAGGTGTTAGGATTCACTGTGCGTGAACACAAACGATGGATAGGTGAAGAGGAAATCAAAGGCGACGAATACACAGCTGGCTTTTATAGATTTGAAATACATTTAGATTTTTTTAGCCAGAACAAGCGTACAATGTTTTTGATGAAGTTTAGTGAAGTAATAGGAGGACACGATGGAAAATTGTGAAGTAGGACCATTTCGCTTGCCGGGGATCGCTTTTGATAAAGGTGAGCTTCCTCCTGAGCTAAACGAAGAAATGATTGCTTGGGCACAAGCCGAAGGTGTTGGTATGAGCATGACTGAACGACTATGGAGTTTTAAAAAGGAAGCACATCGCGAATGGTTTATTCTTCGTTGGAGTGACAGCATTCCTAAGAAGGAAGAATTAAAGCTGGAAGAAGACTTTAGCGATGAAGTTAAAACTCTTTTTGGTAAACTAAACATTAAACCTTAACATGCTCAAAAAGAAATTATTAACTGACCGATCAGGCGACTTAGTCGAACGTATCCAAGAAGAGCAATCAAAAATGCTCATGCAGGAAATAGACAGGGAAGTGCTGTGGGGAATGTTGCAAGAGATTGGATGGAGTCGTGTGATGTTACCATGGCCTGTGACTATGGACACATTAAAAGAAATACACACTTGGGTTGATAAAAATACCAAAGGCGGCTATCAAAGAAGCAGAAATGATTTTTTATTTGAAAATGATGATGATGCCATGTGGTTTAAATTAAGGTGGTTAGGATGAGTGAATCAGCAGAATTAGAACCGTGGCAACAACGTGCCTTAGATACTATTACGAAATACAAAGGCCGCGGCATTGTGCAGATAACCGGACGCAACGCTGGTAAGAGCCATTGGACTAATGCGGCTATAAAAAGATTGATGGACGATTTGAACAGACAGCCTATAGAGGATCTAGTACTATCTGAAGGAACTGTTTATGGTGCTAGATATTATTGTGTTGAGCCCGTAGGCGGTCACTGGTTAGAAATGGAAGCGTGGTGTTATGACGTGTTTGGTAGCACAGGAAACATTTGGAATGAAACGAAAAACCTAACACCGGAGCCCTTACAACGCTGGTATGCCAACAATCGTAAGTTTTGGTTCCGTGAAGAAAAGGATCGTGATTGGTTTATTATCAGGTGGCGCTCTTGATAGTCGATAAGAAGCCTTATTGGGATAAGTTAGTTGACCATTTTTACGATAATGTAAAATGGGAAAAGAACATTGACAACATTTATGATTGGCTTGAACAGGAATATGATGTTATATCTCATACAGGAGATACAACTTTAAACTTTAACGACGAAAAGAAAGCCATGTGGTTTGTAATGAGGTGGTCTTAATGTCTGATAAGTTTCGTGTTGAACTACCTGGACAATGGCAAGCACCTTGGCCTAAATATTTTGATAATTTTTGGTCTGCCTGTCGGGACCGGGCTATTGAACATGATTGGAAAACTATCACAGTCGCTAATTATGAGCTCAAGCCTCACGGTAAACTAATTAAAACTAGTACACAAGGCTGGTACTTGCGGTGGGACGACGAAAAATATCATAACATGTTTGTATTAAAATGGTCATGATTACTCAAGAACGTAAAAGCAAATATAAGCACGTGGTCAGATTTAGTCCTGCAAGGATAGATGACGAACATTGCGAACTACGAGACTGGTGTACTAAACATTTTGGTCCAGGCGGCCGCAGTAAAAAATACAGGTGGCGGTACGGTTGGACAGATACCGAAAATGTTTACTATTTCAAATCATCTAAAGATGCCATGATGTTTACTTTAAGGTGGAGTGATGCTTAATGGGAATGTTATACGAAAATAAGGCGTGGCACATGCAGGACAAAGCAGAACGTGATAGATACTTTGATGCTATTCGCAGAATGCGTCAGGAATATTTAAATGAACATAAAGGTGTGTACGACTTAACTGCTAGGCCTACTGTACATTTTTGGGCAGAACAAAAATATGGATTTGCTATGGCATTAGATGGTACAGGAAACTATACTGCTGAATATACTGTGAAGGATCCTAAGAAGTTTATGTTATTTCAAATTAAGTATTGGCAATGAGAGATTTTAAAATACCTGCGCCACCGGGATACGAATGGAAACCAATGGAAGTTACACAAATCATTACTGATGGATGCGATTGTTATCCTTGGATGGAAACTTTTGCATGGTTACCAGTTAAAACCATAACTGGAAAGATGGTCTGGTGGAAAAAATTATATAAACGCAAGGTATGGTTAGTGTGGGGCACAGGGTTTCATATGGAACCAGAAGTGCAATATGCTACGGCATTTGATTTGATAACGGAAACAAAATGAAGATATATTTAGACATGGATGACGTTGTTGCTGATTGGCACGAAGCAGCACAAGTCTTTTTAAAGAGACGTTGGGACCAGTACGGCGAACGAATTCCGCAAGACGAATGGAATAAGATAAAGAACTGGAGCAGGTTTTATTTGAATCTACCTTTAAAGCCCGGCGCAATGGAACTAGTACACTACTGTCGAGAATTAGTTGCAGAAAGTAAAGCTGAAGAGTTGTTCTTCCTTACAGCACTCCCACACGACTATTCAATGCCATATGCGGCAAATGATAAAGTTTGGTGGGCTAATCAATATTTTCCAGGCATTCCAGTATTCATAGGCCCGTTTAGTCATGACAAGTGGAGACATTGCCAACCCGGCGACATCCTAATTGATGATAGACATAGTAACTGTAGCGAATGGCGTAGTGCTGGCGGACTAGCACACGAATATAGAAGCTGGGAAAAATGTAAACCCTGGCTAGAGGAAATCTTTAATGGCGATAGCGAACATGGGCAAAGGTTGGCCTAATTTAAATGAAGAGTTGCGTAAACAGGTCAGTAAACAGGTAGGAATGGACTCTGAAAAGAAAACCCAGAAGTACCAAGTATATGATGATCATGTGTACGAACGTAGGGTTGTCCACAAATTTGTTTTGGGCGATGTAGAAGATCCAGAGATATACATGGCCCACCCAATTTACGAATGGCAACAAACAGATCATGGAAAATGGGTAATGGCAAATGGACGCGATCCCCAATATCATATCAATGCCGATCCAATTTCGTATGGTTACCAAGTTATGATTACAGCACATATAACGCCCAAAAGATGGACAGAATATGTATTGAGAGGTTGGTACACTGGTTGACGTTCTTTCATTACGATGTTATAATACGCTATGACTAAAAAAATCTTCTACGAGAAAAAAGGACGCCGTTATGTTCCTATCGCGGAATATGATAACGAGTATTTGGATAGCTTCCCTGGTGGTGCTCATTTGGTTATTGTACGACCTGGGGTTTCAAGCCGTAAGTTCAATATTGATCCGAACTATGCGGCTCTTATAGCCGCAGGACATGTCGCTGAAGATGCGATTAGTAAACACATCATGGAAACCAGTAAGCTTCGTGTTCCAGAGCGTGACCGTAAACAGCTAACAGACGAACAGCGATTGGCTTGGGAAAACTTTAGCAAGGCCATGGGCAAGGAAGTCTATGCACTAGAATACTGCTCATACAGGGAAGCTGCTGAAGCAGGTGTAAAAGCCATGATGGAAGAAGCAGATAAATTGTTGTCTAACCCTACAGTTCGTAAGAGCTTTGAAAAGTTTCTTATGATCTGTGAACTTACAAAGGAACATAAATGAAAGACGTTTGGTTGTTTGTTAAATGGCAGTATTCAAAACTAGAGTTTTGGCAAAAGATTTTTATTGTGAACTTTTTCTTAATGGGCTTCACCGCCGCAAGGACAGATGAAGTTTCGAGATATATTTTTATCTTTACAATTATGGTTCCGTTTCTTTATATGACCAAATGGTTTCTTATAGATTCAATTAGGGCAAGTTGGAAGAAGTTTAAAGAACAAAAAGCAAATTTGTTCAACACTATTAAGGAGGCAGATAATGCAAGTAAGAGCAACTGAGAATACAGAGGAATTTGGTAAATGCGGATGTGGCCGCAGTCCAACAGGTAAGTGTATCGGTTTACATTCACTAACTGAACAACAATGGATTGAAGGCAAGACACAAATCCTTGCTAACATTGCCATGGGCCGAGGCAAAATTGGAATTGAAAAGCCTGTAGGAGAGCCCGATGATGAAGTGGTTTGATCGTTGGCTATACGGCAAAGTTCGTAATATGTGGGACAATAGCCAAAAATACGAAGAAGACATTTACATTAACAAAACGAAAGCACATAGGGGATTACAAGTGGGAACAGCAATGGCAATCGAAAAGGGCCGCGCCGAGGGCGAGGATCGTATTACTTTTGAGTTGTCTACAGCAGTAGGCGGACGAATTCTTAATGTACGCAGATATGACACTCGTACAGACAGACACGATAGCCAAACGTATGTTATTCCTAGCGGAGAAGATGTGGGTGCTAGAGTAGCAAAGATTTTGAACTTGGAATTGATTAAATAATCTAACGTACACAAGGAGAATCCTTATGGAACTTTTGACTACTTTGGTTATCATTGCACTGGGCTTTTGGGCTGGTTGGATTTCACGTGGTGTTACTATCCTATCCAGACTAGGCAACGACCCAGACCATTTTATTAAACTTCTGCAAGAAATTAAGAATATTAATAAAAAAGAAGAATCAGAAATTGACGAACAGAAAAACGGTACCGAACTTCAAATTGAAAGACACGGTGACGAACTTTATGCGTTCATCAAAGACACAGACCAATTTGTTGCACAAGGCAAATCCCTCCCAGAGTTATTGGAACAAGCCCAAAAACGATTTCCTGGTAAGAAGTTTTTTGGCTTAATTCCTCACGGCGATCCTGCCAAAGAACTTGTTTAATATTCCTAGTTATTATATACTATTTTTAGCTGATAGATTTCAGCATAAACTAAAAGAGGAAATAATAAAATGAAATATTTTAACCCAGAGACTAAGACATACAAAGTTTTTACCGCACTTTACAATGGCGAAAAGCTAACTGCCGCACAAGCCGCAAAGCGTTTCGGTGTAAAGAACCTAGCTGCTGAAGCAAGCCGCATCCGTTCAAACGGTTATGCAGTTTACACCAACAGCCGCACAGCAGGTAACGGTGTTACAGTAACTGAGTATGTTATGGGTAAGCCTTCACGTGAAATCGTAGCATTAGGCTACAAAGCAAAGGCAATGGGTATCACTCTTTAATTGAAGAGGGTAGGCCTATCCCAAAGTCAAAAAGCCCCACAGGTTGGGGCTTTTTTAATAACTACACTATGATCGATACAATTTTTAAACCCACATTAGATTGGATAAAAGATGACTGGCGCAGTAGTCCTTTTCGTTTTGTTGTTGAGCTGCTTGCTTGGGCTATCAGCATCGGTTGTAGCATCACTATGGCCGCTACGGTACCCAATCCACCACTTTTGGTACTCTATCCTATTTGGATTGCTGGCTGTGCCATGTACGGCTGGGCTGCTTATACTAGGAAATCGTTTGGCATGCTGGCTAACTACCTCTTGTTGACAACCATTGACACTATTGGTTTGATTAGGATGTTATAATGAAATTAAATGATTTGTACAGCGGAAATGAAGGCACTGTTTTTAAAATCAAGGCTATTTTCAATAAGAATGACGAAAACGATCCTTGGGTAGAATACATCAACACACGTACATTACAAGAGCACTCTTGTAGACAAGAAGCCTTCTTATCTAGATTTAGACAACTACCAGAATCTAGATAATGACTAGTTGGAAGAGTTACCATAACTACCTTTCAAACAGTTGGAACTTCAATTCAACTGACGCATCTTCAACTGGATACGAAGATGTTATGGATAAACTTATTAGCTGTTCAAAACAAGAATGGCTATCTAGAGACGAACTAGGCCGCAAACAATTAGAACAAGAAGTATTTGATATCTATAGAGCAAAAGACATACTTCCAATATTCTATTTTAATGAACAAGGATGCGAACAAGAGATTCGCACAGTCAATCAACAACACACAGAAGTTAGGAACGGACGCATCAGTGTAGGTGCTACAGGCGGATTAAGTTTCTGCCGCTTTTGGTTTCCTAATATGCAGGAAGCCTATACACTAGGTGCAAGAAATGTAAGTTTGGACAGTCGTTTCCATAACGACTCAAAGCTCAAACGTGCTATTAAGATTTGTTACCAGCACAGGGATGAAGGCGACAAAGCAGTTATTCCACAAAATATACGCCGTGCATTGGAATTGACCAATGGTGGCACAATACAAAACTTCAAACCATTAAATGCCAAAGCCATTTGGGAATATATTTGTCCTACCATGTGGGGCCGTGTGCTAGACTTTAGTAGTGGATATGGTGGCCGCATGATTGGTGCTATGACTAGCAACATGCGATATCACTACACAGGTATAGATCCAAATACCAAAACATATAACGGGTTAGTTGCTCTAGGCGATTTAATTAACGATACTATTGGTACAACGTATGAAATGCACCATACTGTATCAGAAGACTTTGATCCTGAAGCAGGTGCATATGATGCTGCATTTAGTAGCCCTCCTTACTTTAACTTAGAAACATATTGTGACGAACCTACACAATGTATGAATAAGTGTGACAATGTAGATGCGTGGTTTGAATTATATGTAGAGCCAACACTTAAAATGTTACACAAAGGCCTAGCACAAGACGGATTATATGCTGTAAACATAGCCGACTATCGTGTAAACAAAACACAGTTCCAAATTGTAGAACGTTGGCTAGAGCTGTCTAAGAAGTGCGGATTTGAATACAAAGAAACAGTACAAATGATGCTGAACACACGCCCCGGCGTAGGTAACGGCAAAATGGACAAAGTCGAAAAGTTTGAAGGCATCTATATCTTTAAAAAGACTTGACACTCGATTGCTTCGGCAATACAATTAGCATACCGGACGACAATGCGTCGAACGGATTAATCATCAAACCGTTTAGAAAGGACATATAATGATGAATTTACAAACCCTCAATACGGCTGTGAAGACTGCCGCCGCAATTAAAAACGCACAATACTCTAGCACTAAGAGTCATGTTCGTTCTATCAAACAACGATGGGACGAAACATACAAAGACCTGTCAGCGTATAACAAAGAAATTGTCGACAATTTGCTTGAACAAGCAAAAGCAGAATTCCGTCGACGCAATCCCCATTATAAAACTTGGAAAGACTTGAATTTGGCAGAAGCCAAAATGGTCATTATGAGTTGTATTAAGATTGACGGTACAATGCAACGTCAATTGGATATTTTTTGGGTACTAAAACTTCTTAATCAATTTGCCAGCACTATGGTTGTGCCAATTCAAGTGTATCGTCCAGACGCCCAAAAAGAAGAATATCTAGCTTGGGACGGGCAGCATACTATAGTATTACTTTGGCTCATTGCTACCCAATTATTTGAAGAAGACTTTGATAAGATTTACGTTCCGGTAAACCTATACCATAGTAACCTTAAAGCCGAAATGCGAGCTAACTTTATTAGTCTTAACAGTAAAGAAGGCAAAAAGATGCTCGAGGCCATTGACTTGTGGCAACAAATGATTTTTGGTGTACGCATCGATGGCGCAAAGAATCCTGCATGGATTGCCACAGAAGAAAAGCAACGCTACATAGAACAATACGGCTTGTTCGTCACTGCTAAAAAGTTCAACGACCATGAAGAACCAGGTGCAATTAGTCGTTTGAATGAAATTAACAAGCTCATGCCAGAAAGCGTTAAGTGGTTGTCAAAGTATCTGATGTTGGCAACACAACTACAACGTCCTGTAGAGGAAAAAGAACTTGTGATGATGGCACACTTCTTTGAACGTGCTCGTCTGTGCAATGTTCAAATCGACGATGCTTATGTGAAAGAATTGTATAACACAATTAATAAGCATTGGAAATGCGAGTTTGATCCTAACGGCACATTCTGGATTAAAGCAAGTCGAGCATATCATAACTGGCATAACAACTTTTCTAGTTCTGTCTATCCAGGCAAGTTTAAGAAAGAGCCAGTGCATGGTTTCCCTTACATGGTTGCACAACTCAAGAAGAGTATGACTAAAGCTGTTCCTACATCAGATAGCAATAGCCCTTATAGACCAATGGCTTCGGATTTGGAGTAAACTATGAGAGACTATAAATTCGATGTAGTTAAAAATCCTGCTCAAATGAAACGCGACTTAGGCAAAGTCTGTAAAGTCTGCGGAGAGCCCGTCAGTCAATTTGAGGGTCCTGGTAGCGATGTGCTATGTAGAGAGCACCAAATCATGCAACGTGAATATGGAGGCATGGGTCGAATTGATCGTCCGCATACATTCCATAGGAACTGGGTATGTGACGAGTGCGGTTACAATGCGTTAGAAGATCCTCGTCTAGCAGATATTGAAGACGAAATGGTGAAACGCAGAGTAGCCCGGGTTCTTATGCATGGAGATCACCAACACAGGCAAGCAGACGGTGGAGACGATTCTAAAGAAAACGTCCGCAGTTTGTGCTTTGTTTGTCATGCTAAGAAAACTATCATTAATGAGGACTATCGGAAGTAAATAGTTACATGAAAGTCCTAGTAACTGGTCACGAAGGGTTCCTGGGCAGGAACATGACTACGTGGCTTAACCAAGAGGAAGGATGGCAAGTCGAAGGATGGGAATACGATCCTAACGACTTGCCAGACGTTTCTAAGTACCAATGGGTAATACACCTAGGTGCTATTGCTGACATGACTGAAACAGATGTAGATCTAGTTATGAAACAGAACTACGAGTTTAGTCAGTGGTTGTTCAACGAGTGCAATCATCATGGAACACATTTACAATACGCAAGTTCAAGCTCAGTCTACGGAGACACCAACAACTTTAGTGAACATGCTGCTTGTCATCCACAGACTCCTTATGCTTGGAGCAAGTATCTATTTGATCGTTGGGTGTTTCAACAAAAATTTACTATAATGGTGCAAGGGTTCCGTTATTTTAACGCCTACGGACGCTGGATGCATCTCAGAGGACGTAGAGCAAATGCTATACACAAGTGGCGCACACAAGCTCGCAAAGAAGGTAAGATAACCGTATGGGAGAACGCAGAACATGTTTACCGTGATTGGACTTACGCTGGTGATATTTGCCGTCTACACATTGACTTCATTAAACAAGTTAATGGGTCTGGAATATGGAATGTTGGTAGCGGCCTTGCCCACAGCTTCTTAGATATTGCTGAAGAGATAGCAGAACAAGAAGGTGTACCTATTGAGTTCGTACCCGTCCCAGACGAAGAGAAAAACCGCTTTAGACACAAAACTAAAGCAGATTTGACTAATTTAAAAGCTACCATAGGCAAACGTAAATGGCTCAATGTATTTGAGTACCTTGCTCAGTAATACTAATAAATATAGTATTAACTGGGCAGTACTATGAGAGCAAAAGATATCCTAAACGAAGACTGGAACAAGGTCAACAAAAAAGATAAAACAGACGGACTAAGCCAAAAAGCTGTAAATGCATACCGTCGCGAAAACCCTGGCAGTAAACTACAAACAGCGGTTACTACTAAACCAAGTAAGCTGAAGAAAGGTAGTAAAGCCGCCAAACGCCGCAAGAGCTTCTGTGCTCGTATGTCAGGCAATAAAGGCCCTATGAAGGACGAAAAAGGCCGCCCAACTCCTAAAGCAAAAGCACTACGCCGTTGGAACTGTGAAGAGGATATTCAACAGTTAGAACAGCAGTTAGACGAAATCAAGAAAGGCCAGAAGGACAGTAACGGTTTTACCAAGTGCTGGTCTGGATATCATGCTGCCGGCACTAAGAAGGGCAAGAATGGTAAGACCGTGCGTAACTGTGTGCCAAATGAAAGTGTAGAAGAAAGCAAAACACAAAAACAAGAAGCACCTAAGCCACGTAACTTTGTAGCTAAGAATGCTATCAATACAGGTGCAGGCGCACACAAAGATAAAAAGAAAGCTGCCAAGCAAGGCGATACAAAGCACAAAGGCAAGATGATGGATATTGCCGAAATGGAAACAGTTTTAGAAAAGGCCAGTCGACAACTTTGCAAAAGTTCAACACCAGACGAGGATTTAGGAGCAAGTAACTTGGCATCGTGTAAGAGCCAGGGACTACGTGCTCGTGACGGTGAGAAGAGTCATTTGATTACAGCGGGTGAGAGAAAGGTTCGAATTAAAGTTGGCGGCAAGCGTATTAAGGGACGTAAGTACGGTGGTCCACTTCCAGACTACGGAACACGCAAGGGACAATAATGCGCTTTAAAGAATTTTCAATTGCAGAAAATTACGACAGCTTTGTTCAGGCCTTGATTGGAAATGGAAAAGTTGGCTTTGGTGCGTTTGCACCTGTAGATAAACCAACACAACCTCAGTCTACTGAGTTTGATAATAATCCGTTTAATCCTGACAGTAAAACTACACCGCAAATTAGAACAGATATAAAAAGTGGATTACCAGTTAAAGGTCCTATAAGCAGTGGCTTTGGTAGAAGAGCTAGTGGCATGCATTACGGTACAGACTTTGCTGTTCCTATCGGGACTCCTGTCGTTGCTCCAGACGATGGAGTTGTGTGGCAAGCAGGTTGGGGTGGTGATGCAGGCATCATGGTTGCTATCAATTCTAGCAACGCTCAACACAAGTTAATGCACCTAAGTCAAGTTAAAGTAAAGCCTGGAGAAAAAGTTAAGAAAGGACAAGTAGTTGGTCTAAGTGGCAACACAGGATACAGCACAGGTCCACACTTACACTGGTCAAAGTATATTGCGGGTAAACCCGTTGACCCTATGAAAAATGTTGGATAAATTATGAGATTTAACGAGTTTAACGAAAACTTTGATACATTCGTAAAAATGTTGATTGGTACTGACAAAGGCGGCCTGGCATCGCTTGGCCTTCCAAAACTTCCAACATCAGACGATAAAACAAACAGTGAGCCAACAAACAAGCCAACAAACAAACCAGGTGATGCTACGATAAACAAGTCATCGTCAACTGTTTCAAACGGATATACACCTGTTGGAGCAACACCTGCACAAATGAAACAATACGGTCCTAGCTCTAAAGATAAGATTGATTGGCGAGAGATGCGTTCTTACATCGCAAGCAAATTAAGTTTTAATCATGCTGTTGCTATGGTAGTAAACTGCAAATGGGAAAGTGGTTGGCAACCAGGGCGTTGGGTACACAGTGATGCCAGTCAAGGTCCTAGTGGCGGGTTGTTTATGTTTCATGATGCAACCTTTAGCGGCAAAGGATTTTTTAGTTCAATGGTAGAAGCTTGTGGTGGGCCAGGCAAGTGGCAAACCAACTGGAAGGGACAGATAGACTTTGCACTATCGTCTTCAATAGGAAAAGGTCCTGCATTCGCAGCTATGAAATTTAATTCACCAGAAGAAGCAACTTACTGGTTCTGTAAACATTTTGAACGTCCAAGAGATGCAGAGAACAAAGCAAGACAACGTGCCAAAGAAGCTCACCTCTATAGCAAGTAAAAATAAATATTTCATGAACTTAACCGGCAACATTTTAATTGCACCCCCTGCATTAAAGGGAAACTTCTGGCACAAAGCAGTTATCATGATAACTGAACATCATAATAAAGGTAGTGTTGGTCTAGTACTGAACAGAAGAAGTAATCTAAGCGTAGTTGAGTTTGCAGACCAACTAGGCTTCGCTATTGATGTACCAGGTTTTGTTTATGTAGGCGGACCTGTCAACACTAAGAGTTTGTGCTTATTACACACAAACGATTGGATTAGTAAAAACACTTTACAAATAGACGACACGTTTTGTTTAAGTTCCGCAGACGATATTCTTCCAAGATTGGCCATGGGAGATGCTCCTGAGCAGTGGAGAATGTTTTTAGGATTATCCGGTTGGGCACCCGGACAATTAGCAGCAGAAATCAAAGGAACTCCGCCCTGGAATGAACAACACAGTTGGTGCATTGCCAGTGCAGACGAAGAAATGGTTTTTGGTTCGGACGAAAAGGATCAATGGTGCAAAGCCCTTGATCGTTCTGGACTAGAATTTGCCCAAAATCTATTCGCTTAAACCAGTTGACATAAGTACAATATGAGCTTATAATTAAGCTCTTAGGATGGGTCTGTAACACATCTGAAAAGGAAATAACATGTCAGACACTCTAGTCTTGAACGCTGATGGACAACCAGTTAGCTACTTGCCTTTGAGCACTATCAATTGGCAGGAAGCAATCCGTTACATGGTCTTAGATAAGGCCAATGTACTGTCTTGGCATGAGAATTGGATCGTGAGATCTGCCCGTTGGGAAACCCAAGTTCCTAGCGTTATCATGCTAAGAGATTATATGAAACCAAAACATGCCGTTCGTTTTAGCCGCGGTAATGTATACCTACGAGATGGCGGCGCATGCCAGTACTGTGGTATCGAAGTAGAGCGTAAAGATTCTACTCTGGACCACGTACATCCAATCTCAAAAGGTGGTAAGACTGTTTGGGAAAACTGTGTAACGGCCTGCGGTCCATGTAATGCTGATAAAGCTGATAAGACCCATACCCACAAACCTAAAATCAAACCTTACAAGCCAGAGTACTTCGAACTTGTAAATAAGCGTAAGAAGCAAGGCTTCAACGTGAGGTTCGATGAATGGTTACAATATATTTAAAACAGTGGTTTTGGAAAATCCTAGGCTTTTGTAGCCTAGGTCTAGCGTATGTCGGTGTGGTAACACCCGGCATACCCTATAGTCCCTTTGTGGTATTTGCAGCATATTGCTTTGCCAAAGGCAGTCCCCGTATGCATGCCTGGCTGTACAATCATAAACTATTTGGCCCGTTTCTTACCAATTGGGGCGAGAAGCGAGTATTCCCACAAAAGATGAAATACTTCATGTTGGCCATGATGAGTACCAGTCTTTTGATAATGTATTTTACAGGAGTTCCTACCCGTGGATTGGTATATACTGGTATTTTTATGGCCCTTGTTGCCATTTGGGCTTGGCGTTATCCTTCCTCTGTTGCCGAACATGATCGACGCATTGAAGAAGGTCGTAAGATAGGCTGGTTCAACAATTATATTTAAAATACGGCTAAATACTTTACAAATATGCATATAGGAGAGTATTATGCCAGATTTATACAATTCAGACCTAGGTCAAAACACTAGGAGAGTTATTCCTAGTAGTGAACTAGGAACACCCAAAATTACGCCCATAATTTTAAATACCAACGGGGAAACATTACCTAGCGGTAATACTGCATGGGCACCTAACGACAGCACTAACGCAGACAACTACAGCATTACCAGTGACTTCCAGTCACAGAACAGCGATGTATTCCTAGCAGTACAGGCAGTGCAACAGTACTGCGAAGTCTATGAAGTAGGCTGTACCAGTGACAGCAATCGTTTAACTATAATGTGTAGAGATTCAAGTATCCCTTACGATGCGGGTACTACTTTCCTCAACGAAGGCAGTACTATTACTATACTACGAGATGCAGTACGTACTGCCCTAGGCGGTGCAGAAATACTCTTGTTGATTGGTCAGATCGGCGACAGCGACACAGACGGTTAATAGCAGTTATTAATCCGATACCAAGCCCACTTTTACAGTGGGCTTTTTTATCAAATGATATTCAAACACAACGATAAATATTAGCTGTTAATATAGGATTTCATAATGAAAAAGTTTCTAACACTTTTATTGCTAGTTCCAACACTAGCATTAGCACAAAAAGCACCCAAAGGCGTTACATATGACGCACAAATACTAAGAGTGAGCGATGGCGATACAGTTGTTATCGCCGCTCCCTTTTTACCACCACCTCTTAAGCCAGAACTTGCTGTTAGAGTCTACGGAGTTGACACACCAGAAAAAGGGCACAGAGCACAATGCCCTAGCGAAGCACAACGAGGAGAAGCCGCATCTGCTTTTACTAAAAATGCAATCGCCCAAGCCGCAGCCAGTGGCGGTAAATTTCAAGCTACACTCTACGGATGGGACAAGTTTGGTGGTCGTGTTCTTGGGGACATTTTAGTTAACGGACAGAGTTTACGTGCAGCACTAATTGCCAACGGCTTTGCTCGCGAATATTACGGCGATGCAAAACAAAGCTGGTGCCAGTAATGAACCCAAACGATTATCCAGTTTACCCGGAGGATGATGGCTATGACCGTCCAAGAAACCCTTACAGCCCTCACTAAAAATTTTGTAGCAGGACTTGTTATGTACAGTATCAGCATGAGTCTTGCTTATGGCGGCTATGCTGGCCAAGACTATAGCGATTGGTGCGATCCTAGATTCTGTTGCCCACCAGAGACACCAAATGAGAGCAAATGAATTTACACCTGGTAACAGAGACTTAATCATCTTTGATATAGATGATACGTTGTTGCATACGACTGCAAAAATTAAAGTTGTGCAAAATGGACAAGTAGTTAGAACACTAACTAATCAAGAGTTTAATAACTATAAACTTGCTCCTGGCGAAGAATTTGACTTTGGTGAATTTAGAAATGCTGAAAAGTTTCGTCAAGAAAGCAAACCAATTGCTCCAATGATACGAAAACTAAAAACCATACTAAGTCATGCGGGTAATGCTAAAGTTATCATGCTTACTGCTCGTGCAGACTTTGATGACAAAGAAACGTTTCTGCAAACATTCCAAGACCTAGGCATTGACATGAGTCGTGTCCATGTACATCGTGCTGGTAACTTGCCAGGCAACGAAGCTCCTGCTTATAAAAAAGCTGTATGGGTTCGCAAATACTTAAACACAAGACAGTACGGGCATGTTCGTTTGTACGATGATTCAATGAGCAACTTAAAAGTCTTTAAAGATCTTAAAAAAGAATACCCACAAGTTGATTTCCGTGCTTTATATGTTGGACCAACCGGCAGTACACAAGTTATTGAAAACCAAGACGACTACGAAATACATAATTATGAAAAGTTAGACAACATTCTTTCTGAACTTGCAGATTTAGTAATAAAAGGGCAAAAGAAAGATGCTGACAAATATGGAATGGTAGCAGCCGCAGTATTGGATAACGACAACAATCTTGTACAAGGTATTAATCTTCCAGCACCCAACGGCAAACGTAGACACGCAGAACGTGTAGCCATTGACAGATATGTAGAACAGTACGGAGACATTCCAGCAGGCAGTATTATTATTACCACTTGCAGTCCATGTAGCGAACACATGGACGAACGTTATGGTGAAGACTGTACAGAACTAATTAACCAGCATGGTGTTAAGAAAGTTTATGCAGGTTATATGGATCCAACACAAGAAGAAGAACACAGAGATTTTAATATTATGGAAACTGAAAATAGTTCCATAAGAGATATGTGTAAAGAGTTTGCTGATACATTTTTACATCTAAAAGAAAACTTTGCAGATGGCCGTAATCCACAAGACAAAGGAGATGCTAAACGTCACGGTATCAATACCAAAGCCAGCGTAAGCAGTTTACGCAAGACTGCCAAGCAAGGCGGCCGCAAAGGACAATTAGCACATTGGTTAGCTAACATGAAAGCCGGGAGGGCAAAAAAGAAATGAAGAAACTATTAGTAATTCTTGCAGTTTTTAGTTTAACTGGTTGTAGCACAATCAAAGATTGGATTCCAGTTCGCTGGGATGCAAACCAAAGCCAGTCAATAACATCAATACAACAAACAACTCGTAACTTTGATTGTAAAGGCGACATTGCACAACAGTCAAAAGACCTATCACAAAAGATTGAATGGTTTGACATATATGCAAAAAGCAAACCAACACGCGATGTAATTGTGCCAGTGGGTAAAATGCAAGACTCTGTAAAAGAAATGGTAGATCGCACAGCCAAAGGACCAGTAAGTCCTACATACTGTGAAATCAAAAAGAAGATATTAATTCAACAGGCTGATATGATTGCTCATACAGTACAAGGGAGATTCTAAATGTCAGATAGTTTATTTCAGTTAGCAGGATGTGGTTTACCTTGGGCAGAGACTCGTGCTCAAATGGCACTACAAATTGCTGAAGCAAACCGCAATGGCGAGATTAGTGCAGACGAAGCTCGTGCATTATTGGAAGATTTAGTTAATACAGATAAGTTAAACGAAGAAGCAACTAACGCCGAAGCTCGTTCAATGCTGGTATTTGGTGTTACTCAAATTGCTCAAATGCTTGTTTAAGAGCATTTACTAGATCCTCTATCATTCCATCATCGTGAAACGGAGTAGGTGCAAATCGCAACCGCTCCGTTCCTACATCTACTGTAGGATAGTTGATAGCCTGAACATAGATTCCATGTTCATTAAGCAAGTAATCACTCATAGCTTTGGCTTTCTTAGCATCGCCTACTAGCACAGGAACAATGTGACTGGTACTGCAATCCATCACAGGAATACCTGCTGCCTTTAATCTGTGCTTTAACTTACGAGCACGTTCCTGATGCTTTTCGCGTACTTCTGGATGAGCCTTTAACCATTTGATGGCTGCTAATGCACCTGCACAGGTAACTGGACTCATTGATGTTGTAAAGATAAATCCAGCGGCAACACTACGAATAGCATCGCCTACAATTTTATCGCAGGCAATATAGCCGCCCTGTACTCCATAGGCTTTACCTAGTGTACCGTTAATAATATCAATCTTACTCTCTGCTCTAAGTTCTTCAACTTTACCTGCACCTGTCTCACCGTAAAGTCCTACGGCATGCACTTCATCAATGTAAGTTATGGCTTTATACTTCTCTGCTAACTTAGCAATTTCTTTAATGTGTCCAACATCGCCATCCATACTGTACACACTTTCAAATACAACACATGGTGTATTGCCTTTGGCAAAACTAATTTTAAGTTTTTGTTCTAGATCTTCTAAGTCGTTGTGTTTAAAGACAACTTTGGGTGCTTTGCTATGACTAATACCAACAATGATACTGTTGTGATTGTTCTCATCGCTGATGTATTCAATATTAGGAATAATCTTAGCTAAGGCAATCAGTGTCCATTCGTTAGCTACATAGGCACTTGAAAATAGTATTGCTTTTTCTTTTTTGTGTAACAGAGCGAGTTCATGTTCTAGTGCCACATGATAGTGACTGGTTCCGCCAATATTACGTGTACCACCAGATCCACTGCCTGTGTGGTCCAATGCGGTGTGCATGGCATCTAGCACAACTTTATGCTGGCCCATGCCCAAGTAATCGTTACTACACCAGTTTACAATGTTCTTAATATTGTAGGGACCGTACCAAATAGCCTGTGGGAATTTGCCGTTTTCGCGCACAATATCATTAAACACACGATATTTGCCCGATTCTTTAAGATCTGAAATTAGTTTTTCAAAAGGTTCTTTGTTTATCATAGTGACGTATTTAACACTAAATACTGGATACAGGAAAAAATCATGAGAATTCAGGATATCATACGCAGTTTTATTAACATGGTGGACCAACAAGAACGTCCGCCAGAACCAGAGCAAGTGACTACAGTTATTGTAGCGCATCCTACAGCAACAATAGACGAACCAGAAGATGCTAGTCCGTTAACTCACGCAGGAGACGATATCCGCAGATTTAAACAGATTGTGGACCTAGCAGACAATGATGGTGTTGAACCTTACGGCAACACACCAAAAGAAAAATATGCCAGTATTGATAGTGTAACCTGTGATGCAGGCGGCGGAATGCAAGCACCTAAACATCCAGCAGACATTCGTGTACAACACCCAAGTATGTATCCTGGTCATCAACACCAGATAGGAGAGTAATATGTCAGCAAATGGAATTAGTACTCTTGCAACAAAAGAATTAAGACAAAAAGCTAAACTAGCGTTAGCTCAACAAGATAGATTTGCTGATGGTGAGACTAGGGTCTACTACGATATTACACAGTTGCCTACACAGTATGACGACAACGGCATTATTGATAATCCAAACGTAGGGGGACTAGTTGTTGGTCGTCCGTGGACAGTTGCACCAACAGTAGACGGCGCAGGATTATATCGCAGAACTTATACAGGTTATTGGGCAATAGATCCTACTTGGTTTGATGGAAAAACAGCAACAGCAGGCACGGCCACTAACGGGTTTGCCTTTGCAGGAACATCACAAACAAGTTATATGTGGACAGGCTATTTTAAGCCAAACACTACAGGCACTTGGACTATTTACACTTCGGGTATTGATGACAGTTGTGCTGTTTGGATTGGTCCAACAGCATTAACTGGATACACTTGGGCTAACGCAGACGGCAAAGCAGACCTAGCTACTGTTGGCGCTTCGTTCAGTTTTACTAAAACAGTAATAGCTGATACTTACTATCCAATGCGTGTAATATATGGTAACAACCCTGGAGTTGGGCAAATGGCATTGAACTGGAACAGTGGCAGTGGTGGCAATGCCAGCTGGGCCGGCAAACTATATTACAATACTGCCACTGGCGGGTTCTAACAATGGGCGTTCAACAACCTAATTCAACCAACTACCAGCATCCTAACGAGCCTAATCTTTTAGACTTGCACAATTCGATGCAGTATAATAACGCAGGTCAACCGCAGGTGCGTGTACACGTTGACGGTATCAGCCTCGAGGGTGATGTCATTGTAGAAAGAGTTAAACTGTGGGACGGTACTAACGATCTGTTCTTTGATTCAACAGTCAATGATGGTGAAGCATCTCCAACAGTAGTGTTACCTACGGAAAACCACAACATGGTGTTCAATGGAAGCACTTGGGACCGTATGCGTGGTAACATTGCGGATGGTGTGCTCGCACAGATAAGCAACGACTATCTTGCCATCAGCAAAGACACTAATGCCAACAGCGACACTAATCGTATATTTGTTAACACAACGGGCACAGTAGAATTAGGTACTACAACATTAACCGCGTTAGAAACAATCACAGTTAATCAAGGCACTAATCCTTGGACAGTAACTGGTAATATTAATGCTACAATATCCGGTGATGTATCTGTTGCTGAAATGAACCCAGACGCATTTGGTCGTCAACGTGTTAGCGAACTGTTTACACTTGGCGACTACAAGCACATCTACGCTATAGATCCAAACTTTCTTGACAGCACTGCTAATGGTGGTACAGTGACATTTAATTTGGATCAAGCCGCAGCCGTGTTGGCTACTTCTTCTAACACAGGCAGTTATGCCATACATCAGACTAAGTTTTATCATCACTACCAACCAGGTAAGAGTCAACTGATCTATAGTTCAGTAAACTTTCGTGCTCCACATCGCAATGTTACCAAACGCACAGGATACTTTGATGATAGAGATGGTATCTACTTTGAACAAGTAGGCAGTGACACAGCAGATGGTACAACGGTAAGCACTAGTACACAAACACTAAACTGGGTCATAAGAACTTATGTAGGCGGTAGCCCCAGCGAAGCAACATTCAACACAACTGTCAATGGGTTGGCTTATACATACAAGCGCCGTGTGCCGCAGAGTGAATGGAACGTAGACCCTTGCGATGGTACAGGCCCAAGTGGTTTTAAATTAGACATTACCAAAACACATCTAGCCTGGATAGATTTTCAATGGTTAGGCGTGGGCCGTGTTCGTTGTGGATTCGTTCACAACGGAGCATTGATAACAGCACACGAATACTATCACAGCAATGTCTTACCCACAGTTTATATGAGCAATCCTAACTTGCCTGTACGCTGTGAAATACGCAATACTGGTACAACACCCGGCGGAGCATTTGATCAGATCTGTTCTTCAGTGATGAGCGAAGGCGGATATGTAGAGTCGGGCATTGATTGGAGTGTCTACAGTACAAACCGTGCTACTCCCACTCCAGGACAGACACGATTTCCTTTGATTGCTATTAGATTGAAAAACACTTTCCAAAGCTATCCTAACAGATTAAGTGTGCGTCCATTGAGTCTTGGCTTGTTTGCCAAAACGGAACCCATTGTCTATGAAGTTGTTAAACTGCCTAGTGTGGCTAGCCTAAGTACCACAGCACCTGGCGGACTAGTATGGACTAGCGCCAACGATAACAGCGGAGTTGAGTACTGCGTCAATGCCACAGGATTTACTGCGGCTGATGTTGATAGATTTGCTTCTGGATATGTACCCAGCGGTTCAAGCCAAAACAGTCTAAGTCCAGTGGCCACAGGTCCGCTTACTGCGGCAAAGAAAAATATTATCAGCCAAAATATCGACAGTACCAGCAGTGAAGTGTTTGTAGTTATTGTCAGCACTATATTTGCCGGCAATCAGTTAACCGCAGATGTAGCCTGTGCTATACAATGGCGTGAGATTTATTAAAAGATAAGTATTATTATGAAAATGCATCAACTGTTAGAAACTCCTTTAGAACCCACCGGCGACCCTAATGATCCTATGATCTACGGACATGCTAAAGCCAACCCAATGAGTCTTAAAGGACGCATTATGCAGGCTCGTGCTCAGTTAAAAGATCTAGCGGAACGTGCAGAATCAAACGATTTGGCAGTATGGCAAAGTATTTGTCGTGATGCCAAGGGTGGGTTGTTCATGGGCCTTGAGCAAAACTTAGAACAGATTCGTCACGGCATCAGTGAACTAGCCGCAAAACGTAAGAAAGGCGGAGTTGCTAGTAGAGGCATTGATAAAAACATTAGTGAGTTTGCTCCTAGCGACGGCGGAGACAGCGAAGAAGATAGTCTACGTAAGTATGCCCGTATGTGGTACACTGGTAATGAACGTGTACAAGAGCAAGTTGAAAAAATCTTAGCCCGTATGGGTTGGGAAATTGGCGAGTTAGAATCAGAAGAAGGCGGTGCATTTGTTGTGCAGGCCGGAGACGAGAACGGTGACAGTTACATTGGTTTTGCTCCGCAAGAATTAACTGAAGCATGGAGCAAGAAATATAAGAACAGCATTAACTGTAGTAATCCAAAAGGGTTTAGTCAACGTGCTCATTGTCAAGGTAAAAAGAAGAAATGAAAGTCAAAGAAATACTAACTGAAGGAATGACACGTAAGGACACTTACACAGTTCTACTTGACTTCATTAAGTTTGCCGCAGAGCATTTAGAGCTAGACAGCCTCCCTAAGTTTGATTTTAAGTTTGACACAAGTCGTAGTGTAGAACATCACAGCTTTGGCGGATATGGTAGTGAGCACATTAATATCACAGTAGTCAATCGCCATATTATGGATGTGTGCCGTACATTGGCACATGAACTTGTCCATTACAAACAAGATCTAAATCACGAACTGGACGGTGACGATCCAGGTGCAACAGGTAGTCCACAAGAAAATGAAGCCAATGCTGAAGCGGCTGTCATTATGCGTAACTGGGGCAAAAAGCATCCTGACTTGTTTGACAAACAGTCAATCACATAAAAGAAAAAGCACCCTAAGGTGCTTTTCTTATTTTTATAGTATCAATCTACTCATGCCCAATGGGCGATAATAAACCTTTTAGGTATTAATATCAATATTACTTCTTAGCGCCGGCATTAACAAATGAGTACATTTTTTCAGCAGCTTCCAATACCTTGTCCATTCCTGGATATTCAGGCATTGATACTGTGCTAACAAGTTGTCCAGTCTTTTCGTCTTTAGCGGCAGATAGTTGCCAACCTGCAAACTTAACTTGGAATTCGTTGTTAACATGATCCTTGGCAAGTGCTAGAATGTCTGCACGGATTTCGTAGCCGTTTTTATTAAATTTAACTTCTGGTAGTTTTGGTGTTTCAAATTGTGACATAATATTCTCCTTTGTGTGTGTATGTCTTGTACCTTAGGCGGTACCTTCCTTCTGCGGAAACAATACTTTGGATACTGAATCTACGGAATACTTAGCCATATCAATGGTGTTATTAACTGCCATTTTGGCAAATTGTGTTTGTGCATCAATATATGCGTGTGCTGCTTTGTTTAAAGCAGGATCTTTAAAAATCTGATCAGTAATGATCTTCTTAGTTGACTGGAATGAGTCGATATAAAAGTGTGGTGAAAACATAACTTCTCCTTGTGTGTTAGTGTATGTGTTATTATATATCCCTAAAGGATAAAAATCAAGAGTTAACATGGTTTAATGTTGCCAATTAATCTCTAAGCATTATTTCTTTAGCTAAGTCATGTCTGCCCATGCGAGCGAATGTTGCTGCGGCTTTGGCTTTTCCAATGCCTTCAAAAAAAGAGAAAAAACTAGTGATAAATGATTTCATATTAAATTTTCCTTGTGAGAATTGTAGTTGAACTGCTGGATATAGCTTTCTAACTGTGCGGCATCGGTAATGCCTTTGGTGCGTAGATATTCGTCTAAGCGAGTTTGATAAGAGCTTGATGGGAACATCTCTGCTAGTCGCTCTAAAATGGCTAGCATGTTCCTTGATAGGGTTTGCATTTTACTTTCCTCTGTAAGTGTGTGTAGCAACTCATGGTTTCTACTGAGTATTTATACCGACCAAGCTAGGACTTGATTTTATTAAAACAATATTGTAATATGCCATAAATACATGTGGAAAATAACAATTATGCGTAAGAGTACTAGATCAATATTACAAGAACTTTCGGACTTAGGTATCAGCAGAGATACCGATTTAGTTATAGAAAGCAGGGGGTCGAACTTGATTCAAAGTGCGATCAATTTACTGACTTTGATTAAAGAAAACTACGATATAGAAACAGCCGCAGAGCTAGAGCGTCGCTTTATCAACAGTATCAAAGCAGGAGATGCTACAAAATTCAAACGCGGCATCAAGCGTATTCAAGAAGGTAAAGACAATGGCTGAAAAGGGCAGTAAGATATTCCCAGATACCGTTCCTTTTCAAAAGAAGTATGCGGACGAGCTTAGAGATAAAATGAACAAATACCTAGCCAAGCTAGGTTTAGAATGTGTGCCTGTAGGTTCAACTAGCGATCCAGATCGTGACCCAGAAGAGATGGCCAGTGATTTAGACAACATGGTCGATTTAGACGATATTATACAGAAGCTCAATGTAGAACCAAATCCAGCAGATAAAAAAGATACTGTTGAAAAAGCAGCTCGCAGAGCATTGTCAGATGCTATACAGCAGTTAGGGTTGCAAACAAGCCAAGCAGGAGTAAATGTATTTGTTCGTTTACCATATGGTCCTAATGCACACCAAGTAGACTTAGAGTGTATTCGTAAAGTAGGTAAAGTTCAGCGTTACCACCAACATAGAATCCCACGCGGTAGCCCATACAAAGGCGTAAGCAAACAACTTATGATTGCTAGTCTAGCAAAACAAAAAGGTTATGTTTATAGTGCATGGGAAGGATTGTATGCCCGTACTCCTGAAAACAAAAAAGGCGAGTTAGTTGCGGATGACTGGGACGACATAGCGAAGGTGTTATTGGGTCCTAAAGCAACCGGTGAAAACTTAGGAAGCGTTGAAGCTATTATGAAGAGCCTGCCATCAGATCAAGCTCAAGCATTATTGGCCCATGTACAACAAGACAAGAACTGGGTTGAAAAAGGCCGTGCGCCAGTACAAGAAAACAGTCTAGACTGGTTCAAAAACATCTATAAGAAAATAGGCGTATAAGCCCATTTTTTTCTAACCGAACTAAATACATATACAAAGCTCACAGAGTAGTGAGTTATGAAACGCATATTAGAGGAGAATTATTATGCCATCATTAGTCGGAGAAACAGTAGCAGCCAATTATTTAAAAGCTGCTCCATCAAGCCAATTTGGCACACGTCACTTAGAAGTTATCAAAGTAGCTATCGACGGTGTTTATGTCAGCTACGCAGACGCAAACAGCTTGTTCAGCAAGTCAGTTCGTGCTTTACAACAAACAGCCGAAGTATACGCAGTTTTCACACCAATTGATGACTCAACTGATTACTTCCACGCAATCATCGCAACAGATACACAATGGGACGGCGACACAGCCGCTCAAGGTACAACTGGCGGTGCAGCAGGTAACGGTGGTTACGGTGTTCTAGAAACAGCAATCGCAGCAGGTAATGGCGGTACAGCAGCAACAGTTACTAAGCCAGCAGGTTTCGTAGCAGCTCGTGCTTAATTAATTCCTAGGGATGGGAAGGAAGGGCCTAGTTTAACTAGGCCTTTTTTTATGGCTGTTAAATATAGCCATGCAATATAAACTCTATACCACAGTTGACATTACCAACACCGGTCAGTACCGTACTGAGCCAGGCAAAGAACACTTACGTTGGAAAGAACAAAACTTTCAAACTATACTGCAAACACTGGGTATTAGAGCTAATGTTAGCTTTACAGAAAAACCAGTAGTTAGTGAGATGCGAGGAAGTCTAGTAGGATTTAATACAGATGAAATCGTCCGTGTTTGGCGCTTTGATTTTAATACCGAACGAGAATTTTTATTTGAAAAAGATAACAATCCTATTGGCCTAATGATAGAAGACTTTGAAGGAATTCCATATATTAGCGGCTTAGATGAATGCATGGAACAAAACTACAACGTATTTGTTACAGACGGTGTTGCTCGAAACATAATCTTTGTAAAAAAATAATAAATATATCTGTAAAGGCACATCAATTCAGGCAAATTAATCATACACCAAATACCGTATTTGGACACATTAATTAAAGGAACCGCCGACGATGGCCACAAAAGAAGCAGTTGCACAACTGGCTACGCTACCTGAACGTGTAAGCGTACTAGAAACAAAAGTTGAAAATATTAACGACAAGTTAGTCGATCTTAAAACTGATGTTAAAGACATGCACGACTGTTTAGATCGTACTAGAGATCAACTAGATCTAAAACTAGATAGTATGCTAGATGAGTATAGATCGAGCAGAACTCAGTTTTATGCACACGCCGATAAGCTAAACCTTGAACAAACAGAGCAACACAACGCTCTTGCTAGTAAAATTAACGAACTAGAAAAAGTTAAAAACAAGTGGACTATGTACGCTATGGTTGCTCTTGCTTTTGCAGCTGGCACTGGTTGGCTAAACGCAGTAAACTTTCCACACATTCTTAAGTTCTTAGGACTCTAATTCTGTTAAATACAGAATGAAAGTTCAAGAGCTATCCCCAGATCCAATCACGCACAACGACCAGCTTAACCCTAAGCTATGGGCGGATGATCGTCTTATTCCTGAAGTAAGACGACAACTGTTGATTATTGCCAAACACTTTGCTGAATATTTAAACGTTGAAAGACTTAACCTAAAGGATATAACCATCAGCGGATCAAACGCCAGCTTTGGCTACAGTGACAGCAGTGACTTAGACTTACACTTAGTAGCTGTAGTTGACACTCCAGAAAAAGCTGAACTGTACGATGCTAAAAAGAATGTATATAACTCTAGATACAATATTACAATCAAAGATATTGATGTAGAATTATATGTACAGGATGCACGACAAAAACATCACTCATCAGGCATATACAGTATACTAAACGACCAATGGATCAGCGAACCCAAACCAGGCGCACCTAAAGCAACAGCTCAAGAAGTTAAAAGCAAAGCACGAAACTATTCAGCAAAGATCAATCAAGCTCTTAAGTCTGACGAATTAGATACTGCTAAATCAGCCATGGCTGGCCTTAGAAAATTACGTCAAGCTGGACTAGAAGCAGGCGGCGAACACAGCGTAGAAAACCTAGCATTTAAGTTGCTAAGAGCCCGCGGCCAAATTGATAAATTGCGTAAATATATAGATAAATTAGAAAGTGCTAGTCTTAGCATTGGAGAACATAATGAAAGTTAAACAAATCGTAAGCGAACACAAGAAAGGTGTTAGAGCTCACATCTATAATAAGAAAGCTACTACCAAAGCTCAAGGCCCAGTTCCATTATACGGTCCTGACAAGAACGATGCTAAGTTGAAGCCTGTTAAAATTAACGAAGCTCCAGAAGATGCGGCGATAATGGCACAAGTAAATGCATTGAAACAATCTAATCCACAGTTTGCAGCAGAGCTTCAAGCAAAGAAACTATCGCTAGTTCGCGGTATTTTGCCAGACGCACAAAAGCACAACGCTGCAGTAATGCAACAATATAAAATGTTAGTTCAAAAATATTCTGGAAAATCAGTACAAGAAGAAATGCCAGGACAAATGGTAGGCAAAGTTTCGCAGGTCAAACCCGATGGTTCAGTAGATATTGCAACGCCAACGGGAGTAAAAACTGTAACTGCAACACAGTTAACACCAGGTACGGGCAACACACTACAAATGCAAATGCCAAAGATAATTCCAGGCATGGATGTTAAAGTAGCAGAGTCCTTGGCGGATATTCGAAAGTTAAGCGGGCTATGAAAATACACGAACTATTAGGATATTCTAGCCCAGTTGGCAAATCTCGCGATAACATGGCCGAGATGATCAGCAGCTTTCAAATCTACACAACCAACGAAGAAGCAAAGTTGCTTAAAAGATTAAAAACTCCAGTTAAACTCAGCTCGTTGGGTGAACACGATCAATTCACAATCGAGGGTATGATTCGTAAAAGTTTGGTAACTAAGATAGGACACAACGATCCTAAGGTAGTAGCCAATGAAAAAATCAACTCGTAAAACGCCCACTATTAGAATAAAAGAGCTGGCCAAAGATCTTACTTCAGAATTTGGCAAAACCCTGCAGCTTACTGTGTTGGCCGATGGTAGTATAGCTTACAAAGATTACATTGTAAAAAAGACAACTAAGGGCAACTGGGCAATACTCAATCGTAGAAACAAAATGTATGTAGAAGAATTCTACTTAAAAACATGTGCTCTGCTAGCGGCCAAGGCGTACTATCAAGTTAACTTGGAAAAGTTTCAAGAAATCAAACGCTTAGACACACTTTACTGGGCTAACTACACAGATAGTATAGTGTTCCAGAACAACATCAAGACTGCAAAAGAATTAGAGCGTTTTCTAATTTTGTTAAATAGATTAGAAGAGAGTAACTTACGAAAACAGTACTACCAGGATGAAATTTCCAGGATGTTTAAATGGAGTTTCGTATAAATACGTAATAAGATTTCTAGGACAGAATCATGCAAATTAGAGAATTTCAAAAACCAATTACCTCAAAGGTACTAAATGAAAACCTAGCTAAGAAGTTTGGCTATACCATTAACTTCGAACAGTTTTCAGACGTGCAACTTGAAGATGCACGTAACAAGCTTCGCACTAGACTAAGTCAAATGGAGCTTTCAGAAGCATTTGATTCTGTGCTTGAAAGCCCACAGTATCAAAAAACACGTTTAATGCTAGATTGCATTAATCAAGAGATTCTAGAACGCGAAATGACACCAGCTGAAAAAAGCAAAGAAAAAGATATTAAGAAGAAAACAGACAAGTCAGATATGAAGGCGTCTATGAAAAAACAATACGGCAAAGAAAAAGGCGAGAACGTATACTGGGCAACTATCCGTAAACGTGCAATGAGCGAATCTGTTCCTGAAAGCTGGATCGAGAGTGCTCTAAAAAGAATTCAGTTAGGCGAAGCTGACAAAGAAGAACTAAAGGCAGAACTAAAGATTCGTTACGATATTAATGAAAGCCGAGCAAGTTGGATGCTTTTGGAAGGCGAAGAAAGCAAAGCCGAAACTATCATGGCTACTAAAGATATGGTCGACCGTATTACTGGTTGGCTAGAAGACGTAGCGGCAATGAAAGCTGAACAGCTATTAGAATTATTAGACTCTATAAGAGAAACACAGGGCAGTGATGTAGCCCAATCATATCAAGAGGCAGTAAAGCCAGCATTAGAAGCAATTTACACAGCACTAGAAACTAGCCGTCAAGGCCTATCAAACGCACTTTCAATTGTATCAGGCGGTGAAGTATCAACTATGGGAGCTCCAGCAGGTCCAATGGATCAAGCAGCAGCAGGATTAGGTGATGAACTTGGAGCAGAAGCTCCTCCAGCACCAGGCGGCATGCCAGGCGGAGAAGAAATGACACCTCCAGCACCAGAAGTAGGCAGAGAAAAAAGAGAAAGCATTGAGTATAGTCGTAGACTAGGCATGTTGTTAGCATCAAAAAAAAAGTAATTGAAACTATTGATCCGTTAGTAAGAACATTATTCACGGCTCAAAGCGCAGGCAACAATCAACAAACAAAAGCACCAATGACTTGGGGTGCCCTACAAAATATGGGCATCCCAATTTCTTATGAAGCATTTGCACAGCGTTGGGAAGAGGAAGAAGGTCTACCTCCAGAACAACAAGTTTTACACAATCTTGTTGTAAAGTTTGACGGTGCAGGTGTAACTGTAAAAACTCAAGACGCAAAACAAAAACCAGAAGTAGGCGGAGAAGAAGACTCTGGCGTTGTTAGCCAAATGGCTAAACGTGCAACCAAACTGGGCAAATAATGTATTGACAAATGGTGCAAGTGACTATATACTTGCACCATGAGTCTCTTAACTAACAAATTCAATTACACCCCTATTAGCAGAGAAAGCGTTGAAGGCAAACGTTTATATGCTACTCCAGACGGATCTAAAGTTCCATCTGTTACAACAATCCTAGACAAAACTAAACCTATAGAAAAGATCCAAGCATTACAGAATTGGAAAAAACGTGTGGGCGAAGTTAAAGCACAGGAAATTGTAACAGAAGCTGCTGGTCGTGGTACACGTATGCATAAGTTCTTAGAAGATTATATAACTAATGGCGTACTAAACGATCCTGGAACTAATCCTTACAGTAAACAAAGTCACGCTATGGCTAAACATATCATTAGCGAAGGACTTAAAAATGTTAACGAAGTTTGGGGAGTAGAAGTTCCTTTGTATTTTCCAGGTCTATATGCAGGAACTACTGATGGATGCGGTTTACATCTAAACGATGAAAGTATATTAGACTATAAACAAACTAATAAACCTAAAAAGCAAGAGTGGATTGAGGATTATTACTTACAACTAACTGCCTATGCTCTAGCACACAATGAAGTACACGGTACAAACATACGCAAAGGTGTTGTGTTAATGTGCGTCAGTCCTAAGCTAAACGAGCAGTTAATAATGACAGAAGAACCCAAATATCAAGAGTTCATACTTGAAACAAAGGACTTTGATTACTGGGAAAAACGCTGGTGGGACAGGGTGGAGCAATACTACCGCAACAACTGATAAATATCCTATATAGAGGATATTATTATGGCAGTTGTGCAAATCAGCCGTATTCAAATACGCAGAGGTAGATCATTATCAGGAACAGGGCTCCCGCAATTAGCCAGTGGCGAATTAGCGTGGAGTTTAGATACACAAGAACTATACATAGGTAACGGTTCTGTATCTGAAGGAAGTCCTGCTGTTGGAAATACAAAGATTCTTACTGAACGAGACTTAACTGTTCAGGGAAATTTGTTGAACCTAATTCAACACATTTACAAATCCAACGACCCTGACATTCAAACCGGCCCGACTGTTAACGATCCAGTTTCTCGCAGTACACAAGAACGTCTAGACGACAGAGTTACTGCTACTGACTTTGGAACTATTGCCAACGGAACAGCAGACGATACCCAAGCACTACAAAGAGCTATTGATCAGTTATTTTTAAACTCTGCTACTAAGTCATCCTCAGACACATCAGACGGTGTCAAGACTAGAGTAGTCTTAGAATTAGGTCCAGGAATTTATAAGATTACAGGAACTCTTTATATTCCGAGTTATGCAACCATTATTGGTGCGGGATCAAATAAGACTATCATTTCATACTCTGGTTCAGGAACAGCTATACAATTTGTAAACGACAATTCTGTAATTGGAAATCCAAGTACATTGACCAGTACATTGTACAACACACAGCCTCGTTTTATTACAATAAAGAACTTAACAATTAACACAGCAACATCAAATCAAACTTGCCTACAACTTGATGCTGTAAGAAATAGTTTGTTTGAAGATTTAATTATCAAAGGTAGCTGGAATGGCACTTATAGCGAAAACAGCAAAGGTATTAGTCTCTCTGCTGTTTCATCCTTAGTGACTTGTAACGACAATCGTTTTAACAGAGTTTTAGTTTCTGGCTTTAGTTACGGTGTATGGTCAAAACAAGACATACAAAAAAACTCTTTTAGAAATTGTAAATTTCAAGATTTACGACAAGGTGTTGTGCTAGGCGAAGGAGCCGATGGTTCAACAGTGGGCGAGCAATACGGTCCAAGACAAACACTATTCGATACATGCGACTTTCAAGATATTAAAAGACAAGCAGTATTAATTATTAGAGGTTCAGGTAACGCCGTGTCTAATTCTACTCTTGAGAATGTTGGTAACGATGGTGCTGGTGTATATTTTCCAGAATACCCACAAGTATTTTACAACTCAGTTGGCAACTCTAGTGAAAATAACCAATCTGACAGAGAAGAGTTTTTAGTAAGCCAGTTATATACTGTAAACTTAGAACTTGATTATCCAATAACTGCTTCTAAAGGTTCCTTAATAAGACAAAACGTTTCTCACGTTCAAGGAACATTAAAAGAAGACTACGATGGCGAAACTAATATTACCGTAGTTACACCATTCATTGCACCATTTGATACAATGAACACTTTGACCATCGATGGCGTGTTTAATCCTGGAGAAAGCACTACTATAGAAGTGATCAGTTCTAGTTCAGTATCAGACGCATTTGAAACTAACGGACTAACTGGAGCACTACTAGTTGGAGCTCCAATTACATTCAATGGTACGTATGGCGGAGTAGTATCAGGAACAACTTACTACATTCAAGAAGTAGTAGACAGTACGCATTTTAAAATTGCCAATACATATTTGGACTCAGTAAATCCAACTCCAACATACAGACAGTTAACAACATCTGCTGGTATTACAATGTTAGGAACATATGATCCAAAAATTAGAGCATCAACAGTTGGTTCTCTCACAATGATTCCCTATGTTCCAGAAATGGCAGGATCGGTAACTTATAAATCATATGCTAGTAAACAGTTAACTATTGGTTTTGCATCTGGTTGGACTTTATTATCTGTCTTACCAGTATCTTCGAATGCAAACGGTGGCCCAAGTAAGTCTGTTAGTTATAAGATTGATTACCAATACAAAAGTGATTCAAACAGTTTCACTAGAAACGGAACAATCTCATTAGTTGCCGACATCGATCAAAGCGCATCGCTTCACACTAGTGTAGTCCAATTGTCCGATGAGTATAGTGTTACTGGACTGTCCGAAACAGATGCACTTAAATTGGAATTCTCTGCTGTGATTCTAAATCAGAGTGGCGACGAAATTAATGGATTGAGCGATGTACCCTCTTCGATTGCCTTAAGATATAAGCATCCACTAGACGGCGAATCACTAAGTTCAATTTCTTATTCTTATACCGCAATTCACTAATTGGGTCATGTTGCGCCAAAGCCACTTGACCTAAATAAAAAATACGTATATTATTTAATACGCTATTGTGATAAGGTACGTAAATAATAAAAAATTTCCAAAAGCCTTAGAAAATCAACAGTTAAACGTTGGTTATCATAAGGCATTTTTGTTTTTCAATTGATCACTAAATACTCTCTAAAATAAAAAGAATGATACCATTTCAACAATACGAGCGATAGGACATGAACACAATTACAGTAATAAAAAGATCAGGAAAACGCGAGTCACTAGCGGTAGAAAAGTGGCAAGCTCAGGTAGCAAAAGTTTGTAGTGGAATCGCTGATGTAAGTCAGAGTATGATTGAAATCAAAAGTCAGCCACACTTTTATGACGGCATTACAACACAAGAGATTGACGAAATAACATTAAGAGCGATAGTTGACTTAATCGATGTGGAACATAATCCAGATGTTGGACACACCAATTATCAATATGTAGCAGGCAAGCAACGCTTGAGTATGTTGCGTAAGGATGTCTACGGCGACTATACTCCTTTGCATTTATATGAGATAGTTAAAAAGAATATTGCAGTTGGACTTTATACTCCAGAACTGTTAAACTGGTACAGTGAAGACGATTGGAATCGCATGAATGATATGCTAGATCATTCTAAGGACGAGATGTACAGTTATGCCGCTATTGAGCAGTTAATAGAGAAGTATTTGGTACGCAATCGTGCGACAAAGGAAATTTATGAAACTCCACAAATTAGATACATGGTGGCGGCAGCAACTGTGTTCCATAAGGAAGAGCCAAACACTGCAAGGATGCGTTACATTAAAGAATATTATAATGCGGCATCCGATGGTTTGTTTACTCTTGCTACACCTGTGTTGGCTGGTCTTGGCACTCCAACTAAACAGTTTTCTAGTTGTGTGCTTATCCGCAGTGACGACGATCTGGATAGCATATTTGCTTCTGGAGAGATGATGGCCAAGTATGCCAGCAAACGTGCAGGCATTGGTTTAGAAATTGGTCGTCTACGTCCGTTGGGTAGTCCTATCCGTGGTGGTGAAATCATGCACACTGGCATGATTCCTTTCTTAAAGAAATGGTTTGGTGACTTAAGGAGTTGCAGTCAAGGTGGAATACGTAACGCAAGTGCTACAGTCTTTTATCCTATTTGGCATCATCAGTTTGATGATCTTATCGTTCTCAAAAATAATCAAGGAACTGAAGAAACTCGCGTTAGACACATGGACTACGGAGTTGTACTATCAGCGTTCTTTTGGCGTCGTTTCAAAAATAAAGAAAACATTACGTTTTTTGATCCTAATGAAGTGCCTGACTTATATGAAGCCTTCTACAGCAACACAGAACGTTTTGAACAGCTTTATGTTAAGTATGAGAAGCAAGCCGGCCTACGTAAGAAAACAATGTCAGCAGAAGAAGTATTCAAGAGTGGAATACTAAAAGAACGTACAGACACAGGACGTATCTATCTTGTGTTCATCGACAATGTAATGAACCAAGGACCATTTGATCCTGAGTATCATACAATTTATCAGAGTAACCTTTGCTGTGAAATTCTATTACCTACTAAGCCATTTAAGCGTCTCGATGACGATGCTGGCCGCATTGCTCTTTGTACTTTGGGCTCCATTAACTGGGGAGCATTTAGAAATCCTGAGGATATGCGTAGAGCTTGCCGCATCCTTCAGCGTAGTCTATGCAACATACTGGACTACCAAGACTTCTTAAGCATTCAGTCTAAGTTAAGCAACGATGAAATACAACCATTAGGTATTGGTGTTACTAACTTAGCCTACTGGCACGCCAAACGTAGCCTCAAGTACGGTGAGAAAGATGCATTAGCAGAAGTTAAGAGCTGGATGGAACATCAGGCCTACTACTTAACAGAAGCAACTGTTGAGCTTGCCAAAGAACGAGGTGCTTGTCAGCATAGCTCACATACCCGATATGGCAAAGGCATATTCCCTTGGGAACTACGTGCCAAAGGTGTCAATGAATTGGCAGACTTTACACCAGAACTAGATTGGGAACCACTACGTAAGGAGATGAAAGAACATGGTGTACGAAATGCTACTCTTATGGCTATTGCTCCAGTTGAGTCTAGTAGTGTTGTTATTAATAGTACTAATGGAATAGAAATGCCTATGAGTCTTATCAGTACCAAAGAGTCCAAGGCAGGATCATTCACACAAGTTGTTCCAGACTATCATAAACTAAAGAACAAGTATCAGTTGATGTGGGAACAAAAAGACTGTGACGGTTACTTAAAGACTGCGGCGGTACTAGCGGCCTATGTAGATCAAAGTATTAGTACAAACACATTCTACAACCCAGCACACTTTTCAGAGCGTAAGGTTCCAACAACGTTAATCGCTAAGAACTTAATGCAGGCGCAGATGTGGGGATTAAAAACTTTTTACTACAGCCTAATTAACAAGGCAGGTAGTAAAGCAGTCGAAGTAGCAACAGAAGTCAATGGACATCATACTGCTGGTATGAACGGACATCATGTAGAAGTTGAAATGTTAGAAGAAGATTGCGAGGCATGTAAGTTATAATGGATGCATACGATTTACAACAAGAATTATTCAAAGCATGGCAACAGATAGCCCATAAGCCAAATGCCGGATCTGTTAAGAAAGATTGGAATGACACACCTGTTTATGTTGATGGTAAAAGAGTAACAGGCATTAAAATTATAGACGGAAGAATTGAACTAGAAACGAAATGAGCAAACAACAATATAACCTACAGACAAAGACGGACTATACAAATCGTAAAATGTTTTTGGATCCTGCCGGACCAGTGACTATACAACGATTTGAAGAAGTCAAATATAATAAAATTGCAGACTTTGAAAAAACAGCACGTGGTTTCTTTTGGGTGCCAGAAGAGATTAGTCTGACAAAAGATGCACAAGACTTTAAGGATGCATCGGATGCAGTTAAACATATCTTCACTAGTAACCTGCTTAGGCAAACTGCTCTTGACAGTTTGCAAGGTCGCGGCCCAAGTCAAATCTTTACTCCGGTCATAAGTTTGCCAGAGTTAGAGGCACTAGTCTACAACTGGACATTCTTTGAAACAAACATTCATAGTCGCAGTTACAGTCATATTATTCGTAACATCTACAACGTACCCAAGGAAGTGTTTAACACTATTCACGACACACAAGAGATTGTTAATATGGCCAGTAGTGTTGGCAAGTATTACGATAAGCTACACGTCGCCAACTGTAATGTAGAGTCTGGATTACATGTTGAAGAAGAATATCATATCAAGGCAATCTATCTAGCACTACACGCATCGTATGCGTTAGAAGCATTCCGCTTTATGGTTAGTTTTGCTACAAGTCTAGCAATGGTTGAGAACAAAATCTTTATTGGTAACGGCAACATTATCAGTTTAATTCTACAAGACGAACTGCTACACAAAGGTTGGACAGCTTTCTTGATTAATCAAGTAGTTAAAGAAGATCCACGTTTTGCTCGAGCAGCACAGGAATGCCAAGAAGAAGTTCTGCAGATATACAGAGATGTCATTGCCGAAGAAAAGGCCTGGGCCGACTACTTGTTTATGAAAGGACCAGTTATTGGTCTTAACGCAAACATTCTTAAGGACTTTGTTGATTATACAGCAGTTGGCGCTTTAAAGGACATTGGTATTAAGTATTGGAACCCAGCGTCCAAAACAACTCCAATTCCTTGGTTCAACAAACATTCAGATACTAGCAAAAAGCAAACAGCATTGCAAGAAAGCGAAAGCACTAATTATGTGATTGGTGTCATGTCGGATGCTATTGACTACGAAGCATTACCGGAATTATAATTAAGTTTTAGGAAACAAATATGATTAAAGTTTATACAAAAAATAACTGCCCGTTTTGCGATAGAGCTAAGTCTCTGTTAGAAAGCAAAGGCAAAGTTTATATAGCCGTAAATATTGAAGAAAATCCCGGAGAACGAGAATTTTTAGTAGATCAAGGATTACGTTCAGTCCCGCAGATTTTTAAAGACGGCGTACTATTACCAGGCGGGTTTCAAGGACTTGCAGGCCAACCAGAAGAATTTTGGACAACATTATAAAGGACTAATATGTTAATTGATAAAGGCGTAACAGTAGGTGAAGTAATTACACTAAAACTTACAAGCGGAGAAGAAATCGTTGCTAAACTCACAGAAGAAACAGCAACATACTACAAACTAAGCAAACCAATGGTTATTGGTATGGGTGCAAAGGGACCGGGATTGATGCCTTACTTGTTTACAGTACATCCAGATAAAGAAGTTAAACTTCTTAAAACTACAGTAACCGTAGCAGAAGCAACAGACAAGCAGTTTGCCGATCAATTCATTGAGTCAACCTCGGGTATAAAACTAGCATAAATACTCCACATAGGAGAAAATTATGGCACTAGTCACTGCAACGTTTAGTACCGGTGGAAATGTTACAATTACTGACGCTGTTGAAGTAGCGGCAATTAATGCATTAACAACGATACTTACAAACAACCTGTCCCCGATGGGGTTAAAAACACCAGGAACACCGGTCTCAACACTATATGTATGTGCATCATCTCTAAATGATATGTCTTCACAAATGGTAGACTTAGTCGCACAGACAAAGGAAATAAATGCCAATCTTCAAGTACTGATACAGGCAGTTAATTCAATGGGCTCCGCTATACAACTTCAGACAACTACTGCTCAACTTGCTTACATTGATCAAGTTAAAAATAACAGTTTCAATCAGAAAACAACAAATGCTGCATTAGAAAGAGCAAATTTACCACCTACCGTGGTTACGACTGGTGATTTACAAAACATGGTAACATCAACAGTTACTGATGTTGCTAACTTAAACTTACAAAGCCAAGTTGTATCTGCTACAAATTATGGAATTGCGGCGGCCCAAGGGTATGCCATAGAACAATCTAAATGGTTGATACAAAAAGCATGGGTTGGTTCGGGTGCAGCAGGATTATGGGATTCCGTTAAGAAGGGATGGAATAAGTTATTTGGAGTAGCAGAAGAAGTTAAGGGTGCTATAGCAGAGAAAAAAGCACAGGTAAGAACCAGTTTACTTGGTGTGCCCGAAGCTCAACTTCCAAATACTAAACAACCATAATGAGTAAAGACAGCGTAGCCCGAGTTGGAAAAGATACCGGAAGTAGATCCATTTTCTCCTCTGGTGCGAACTCAGTAATCACAAACGATTCTAAAACTGTATTTGCCACTTCTGCTAATTCCCGAGGACGAACAGTAGTCGCTCCCTCCACTACTGTATTTGTTGAAGACAAGGGAATTGGCAGAGAAAGTGACGGTATGAGTGACGGCGGCGTAATTGACAACGGCAGTACAAACGTTTTCGCCGGAAAATAATCCCACCAAAAAAATTGACACTAAGTATTACAGCCTGCTAAATTACAAGCAGAGTGACACACTCACCATTTAAAGGAGATCAAAATGGCACAAAATAGACATTCAGAATTCACAGCAATCGTAGAAGCAATGGAAGGCGATTTCGAAAAGTTTTATGACAAAGAAGTTGGTGCAGCTGGAACCCGTGTTCGCAAGCATTTACAAGAACTAGCTAAACTTTGTAAAGAAGTTCGTAACGACGTAACGGCAGTTAAAAACGCTCGTAAAGAAACAAAATAATGAATGGAAAATTCCTATCCTTACAAGTTAAACCCGTCGGAACCGTTTCATCTTGAAACTATACCAGTATACGGCACTGAACAAAGGATAGAGTTTTTTTATAACTATAAACGAAAAACTGAAAATCTATATATTGGGAATATTAAAAAAGAAAACCTTTTATTAAAAAGTTCTGAATTACTTCTTGAATCTATAACAGATTACATAAAGAACAAGCACTATCAAGACCCAGATACCGTTGAGAACTTTAACAAAAGGTTATTCCCTAAAATATGTTGGTTAGCAGATACATACTTGAACAGCGGATTTAGTCACCCGCTATCAGTTCATTATAATCCAAGAATACAGTCAAATGTAATACATCCTGGATCAATACGCAATCACATAATAAAACTTTTTCAGAAAGATGACGATGTGAGATGCTTATATTTTAATACAGGCGGAGTCCAATTTGATTTTCTAGAATCAATGGAAGTTTTTAAACTAACTCCGTCTGATGACTTGGAAATAGAATTAGTAGCAGATCACGGTTCTATTATTCCTCATATTAATCTAGACAAGCACTCAGTCAAATCAAATGTTATTCAATGGAATAGTTTTATTAGACAAAGATTGTCTAGCTCTAATTTTACTATCAAGGCAAACGCCGATATTGAAGTGTTGCGCCCATGGGCATCAACTAACGGCAATATTGAAATAGAGATAGTATGCAATAATCAAAAAGAATTTACAGATGATATTTGTAGGTGTTTGATTTTATCAATCATTGGGCGTTCATTTGAATCAAATACTCTAAAGGTCCGACACAAATGATTCCAGTTTTTATAGGATACGATACTAAGGAACCTGTTGCGTTTCACGTATGTTCTAATAGTATTATTAGACATTCCTTATTGCCAGTAAGCATAACCCCTCTTGCATTAAACACACTCAAACAGTATAACGAAATACACACTGATGGTAGCAATCAATTTGTTTATACAAGGTTCCTAGTTCCTAGTTTAATGAACTATCGAGGGTGGGCAATTTATATAGACGGTGATATGGTTGTAAGAAACGATATAAGTTCTTTGTTAAGTTTCTGTGACGAATCAAAAGCAGTTATGGTTGTCAAACACGATTACAAAACTAAAGCATCCACAAAATATCTAGGATCTAAAAACGAAGATTACCCACGTAAGAATTGGTCTAGTGTTATACTGTGGAATTGCGGTCATCCGTCAAACACGGCACTAACACCTAAAACAGTATCTGCATCAACAGGGCAACAACTGCATCAATTTGGCTGGCTCACAGATGATAAGATTGGAGAACTGCCTATTGAATGGAACTGGTTAGCAGACGAGTACGGCGACAATGCAGATGCCAATTTAATACATTATACATTAGGGACTCCGTGTTTTAGCGATTATGCAAATAGTCCCATGTCCGATGCTTGGCACAATGAGCATTTTTTAACCAATTATTGTCAACAAATAAATACCAAAACGGGAGAATAAAATGGCATATAGTAATCAAGTTATAGATCATTACGAAAATCCCCGCAACGTGGGAAGTTTTGATAAAAATGATCCAACTGTTGGAACTGGTATGGTAGGCGCACCAGCTTGTGGTGATGTGATGAAATTACAAATAAAGGTGGACGATGATACAGGTATTATTACAGATGCGAAATTTAAAACGTATGGCTGCGGATCGGCTATTGCAAGCTCGAGCCTCGTTACAGAATGGCTTAAAGGCAAAACACTTGACGAAGCCGGAACAATCAAAAACTCAGCCATCGCAGAAGAATTAGCATTACCGCCAGTTAAAATACATTGTAGTATCCTAGCAGAAGATGCAATCAAGGCCGCAGTCAATGATTACCGTAACCGACACAGCTCGACAGAAAATTAAACAACTTTTAAAAAACAGAGGTAAGGGTGTTGGCATTCGAGTTGGTGTCAAAACTACAGGCTGTAGCGGCCTTGCCTATACACTTGAATATGTAGACACCTACGAGGCAGAAATGGGTGTTACTAATTATGCACAGGACGACTTTGTTGTTTTGGTTGATCAAAAGTCATTAGTTTACATTAAAGGCCTGTGCATTGATTGGGTTCGAAACGGACTCAACGAAGGATTTGAATTCCAAAATCCAAACGAAAAGGATCGCTGTGGCTGCGGCGAAAGTTTTCGAGTCTAAAACATTTGACATAAACCAAAATCTCCTATATAATAACGGAATAGTATTATTTTTGGAGAATGATTTTGAGTATGCATTTAGAAGGCCCGTGGCTTAGTACTACAGGCAAGCAAAAAGGTAAAAAGAAATTTGCTTCAGCAGAACATGCTAGAAAGGCTAGAGAATTGGACGAATCTTGGAAAGAGCTACAAAAGAAATGGGGCATCGAAGCAGAAGAGAAAAAGCGTAAACGTGCTCTAACTGCCGATGTTTGGAAGCCAGATAACAAGCCATATACCCGATATGGCACAGATGTTAAACATCCAAGTTTACCGTTTACTGGTGGTCCATGCACTGTTCCTGCACCAAAAGTCTATACAGGAACTAAGGTAAAAGGCATTGCAACCATGCATAAAAGTAATGCTGTGCCCGTTTTTAGCGACGAAGAAGCAGTGGATATTAGTAAAATGCGTAGATAACCTAAAAACTTATGTTTTTATTGGAGATGATCAGGCATAACTATATATTGTACCTCAAAGGTTGGGGTACAACGAGCAGTAGGCTTTTAACGCATGAGGAGATGTATCGAAGCCATTTATTAAAAGTGTCCCTAGCGAGGACTCATCCAGCGTAAAGGAGAAAACAATGATACGCATCATTAAATTTGTATTTTTTGCTCTAGCACTAATGTTAGTAGCAGTAGGTGGTTATAAAGCGGTAACGTATAAGTTGGAAACACTAAAGACCGCAAGAATGGCCATAAGCCCGGTTACAGCAGATATGAGACAGAAACAATTAGACTGTCTTGCTCGTAACATTTATCACGAAGCAGGCTACGAGCCTTTTGAAGGCAAAGTAGCAGTTGCACAAGTTACAATCAATCGTGCAGAAAGCGGACAATTCCCTAGTGACATCTGCAAGGTTGTATATCAAAAGAACATTGTATATGAAAAAGTTCTTTGCCAGTTTAGCTGGTATTGCGATAGTGCTTCTTTAAAGAAGCCTATGAATGGACCCGTTTATTACGAATCTATGGAAGTAGCCAAAAAAGTATTGTTAGAAGGCTTCAGACTACAGTCTGTTAAGGATGCTATGTACTTTCATGGAGACTACATAAACCCGGGTTGGAAAAGAGAAAAAGTAGCCAAAATTGGCCGTCACATTTTTTACAAATAAGAGGACATAAATGAATACAGAAACAATCAGAGTTTCAGTTAAAAAATTCTTTCAAGATCTATTTAATTTAGACTTGTGGGTTAAAAACATTAAAGAACATGCACCTCATATTTCAGCAGAAACCGCAGGTTGGATTGCTGTGGTTCTGCTACATATGGCAACCATTCCAACTATGGTTGCTATTCTAACAGGCTTAACTGAAAAGATGCCACCCGTAGATATGGTGCTTTTTAGCTGGTTGGGCTTGTTTTTGTTCTTTATCAAAGCAACAATCCAAAAGGACTTGTTGAATATTGTTACTATTGGGCTTGGGTTTTTTATCCAAGCAGCCTTGCTGGCATTGATAGTTTTCAAGTAAAATAACGATAAATATTAGATAACTTAGGAGCATAACATGCCATCTGGATTTCAACAAGACTCAAACCAATTAGCACCTGGTTTTTACAGAGTTGTGTTAACAATGACAAACACAACCTATTACCCAACAACTGACAGCGACGACAACGGTGGAGTAACACCAAACAGTTCTGACAGTTTTTCAACTGCAAATCTGCCAACTACCCTTGCTAAAGGTAAAGCTCGTGCAAGAGGAAATATGCGTTTCCGTAACATTGTAAATCAACTATCCGGTCTAGCAGACTGCCAAGTCTTAGACATCGAAGTAGACAGTGACGAATCTAACGGTGATGCACAGGCAACAACTTTAGCGTTTACAGTTAAGTATGACCGCGATGCATTTATTCCTGCAACAGGAACTGATATTGCCAGCGGTAGCATTACATCTAAGGCGCTTTACATCAAAAACGAAATTGCAAAAGCAATTCGTTTATCGACAACAGCCAACGCCCGTGTATATAACGGTGCAACAGGTACAGACAACATGTTGTCAATTACTGCGACCCATACTGGTGCAACAGCTAGCCAAACACTTGGTACTGTAGCAGTTACCCAGATTGATGGAACCGAATTAACAACAGCTGACTCTTCGGGCGACGCAGAATAATAGGCAATCGATGATACTAGCCTGGTTACTACTACTAACTGGTTTAACAATTTCGGCGGTCGCAATCTACTACTCCGTAGTAGGTTTGGCCGCTATTTTCTCTGCGGCTGTAATTCCTATTATTGTAATGGGAACAACACTAGAGGTTGCTAAACTAGTATGTGCATCGTGGCTAAAAGCCAACTGGGAACGTGCTCCACGTTTCATGAAATACTACATGAGTTCAGCAGTTGTAGTATTAATGATAATCACGTCGATGGGTATCTTCGGCTTTCTATCAAAAGCACACAACGACCAAAACTTAGTTAGCGGTGATGTTCAAAGTAAGATTGCTGTCTATGATGAAAAGATTAAAACAGCAAAGGAAAATATCGATGCTAATCGCAAAGCACTCAAACAAATGGATGAGGCTGTGGACCAAGTTATGGGTCGAAGTCAAGACGAAAAAGGTGCGGACAAGGCAGTTGCGCTCCGTAGAGGGCAGGCCAAAGAACGCACTAGATTACTTTCTGAGATCACAGCCGAACAGAAAACTATTGCCAAACTTAGTGAGGAACGGGCACCCATCGCCGCTGAAGTACGTAAGGTGGAAGCAGAGGTCGGTCCATTAAAGTATATTGCCAAGTTTATCTATGGAGAACAAGGCGAAGATGTAAACATGCTCGAGAAGGCAGTTACTTGGGTCATTATCTTAATTGTTATTGTATTCGATCCATTAGCGGTTATAATGCTCCTAGCCGCTCAAATGACGTTCCAATGGCATAGACAAAATCGTCTCGAGCCTGTTGAGGAAACACAACAAGAAGTTTCTGAAAAGCCATCACTTCAAACACCGTGGCCCTTTATTGTAAAAGAAGAAGAAAAACGAATTGAACCGGTGATTGCTCAACCCACAGTTGAACTGGAAAAAGACTTTTTAAAAGAAGCCGAAGCCAGGATTCAAAGTAGAGTAGAAGAACAATCATCAATCGAAGGTGTATCTGTTGAGCAATGGAATCAAATGATTGCCGAAGCAGAAAAGGCAGTGGAAGAAGAATCTAAAGTAAAAGAGTTGCCCGTCGACTTACCTCCAGAAGAAGATTCAAAAAAAAAGACATACATGACCAAGAACACGCAGGGACAGATAGAAATAAAGAACAGATCGTAGAAGGGTATGTACAGAACGGTGAACAGTCAGAAGAAACACTTTGGGCAAGAATAAACCGTTCTAGCATTAAACCAAAAGACGAAATGTACAGAATCTACGGACAGGATAATTTTAAAGATTTAATCATAGACAAATTTACAGACCCGGCGTTGTACGATTTCGTAGAAGAAACTAAAACAAAAGGCCCAAAGTTTGCCAATTATAGTCAGGAACGACTAAGAGAATTTGTAAGTAGAATATATGAACTTAGGAAAAATAACTCTAATAACTCCGCCAGATAAACTTTTTAATTTGAATTTAAGTTATCTGCTAGTTAAGCCTTCTAATAGTGTTAAACAACAATTTCAAACTATTTTAAGTAGAAGCATTGACGATTTGAATGTTTTTATTTTTGATGAAAACGAAACAGATATTGCATGGATGCTTAGTGTAGCCCAGCAAGTCGATGTAGTTGTTATAGACGTGGACAACTGTGACCCTGTTACAAAAAACTTTGTAACTTTTTTATTGGCACAACCAAACGCACACTATATAACATTAGACGAAACTACTCCATACAATCTTATTAGTAAAAATAGGATTTGGGATTTAGAAGGTATTGTTAATCAATTTACAGAAGAAGAGGACAACGAAGACGATGATGAATCAGAAATCTAAAGGAACAGGCATAACTGTCAAGGATCATGAAAATATTAACCAAGCCTTACGCAGATTTAAGCGTAAGGTTGAAGACTCGGGTGTGTTGGACACACTCCGCAAAAAAGAGTCTTATGAAAAGCCAACAACAGCTCGTAAACGTGCCAAAGGAGCAGCCAAAGCTCGTTGGAAAAAGAAACTCGAAAAAGAAAGTCTACCACCAAAATTGTATTGACATTATTAACATCTTGTGTTAAAATGTATACTCTCAAATAAAGAAAGAGTATATGGCTAATACAGATGTAATGATTGACTTAGAAACATTGGCGACATCAACTGATGCCGCCATTCTTACCATTGGAGCAGTAAAATTTGATCCTTTTGGTAAAGATGTCGAAGAACCCGCAATGGACAGTTTTTATGTCCGTGTCAATTTAGATAGCTGCGATGAAATTGGATTAGTTGTTAACGATGACACTATTGCGTGGTGGGGGCAACAAGACCAAGCAGTCCAAGACGAAGCATTTAGTGAAGGCGCCGACAGACTTCACATTAAAGATGCTATGGACCAACTTTATAAATTTTGTTGGGGCGCCAAACGTGTGTGGAGCAACGGTGCTGCATTTGACGTACCAATTTGCGAAACTGCATTCAAAAGAGTAGGCAAAGCCATCCCTTGGAGTTTCTGGCAAGTTCGTGATGTACGCACAGCATTTGATTTAGGCATCAATCCTCACCGCCCTCCCGTTACAAAACATCATGCGTTAGAAGATGCTTGGAACCAAGCAGTGGGGATTCAAAATGTTTACAATACATTACGTAGCTCTACAACAAGTGACGGCAGTTACATCACCCCATTTAGGAATGATAGATAATAATGAAGACCCTTGAAACAGTTTCAGGTAGAAAAATTAACGTAACAGATCCAGATCCAAGCACTATTGAAATTAGCGACATTGCTTGGAGCCTCAGTAGGATGCCTCGCTTTAGCGGCCACAGCATACCGTACATTCCTTACTCTGTGGCACAGCATTGTATTCAAGTAATGAAGGAACTTGCTCCTCACGGCGAAAGGATACAGCTACACGGCCTATTACACGATGCAGCAGAAGCATACATAAACGATTTGCCTAGTCCAGTAAAGCACATTCCTGAAATACATGCCGTGATTAGCAAACTAGAGGACAAGCTGATGCTAACTATATATGAAGCATTAGGAATAGATCCTCCTACTGACGAAGAACACACTATTGTTAAAATTGCTGATAAACATCAACAGGCAGTCGAAGCTTATAATTTTATGTATTCTAGAGGCAGTGACTGGAACTTACCTAAAGTAACATTTAAAAAATTACAAGAATTTGAACAGCCGCTTACTAGCATTAAAGCATATGATTTATATTTGAGTTATTTTGAAATTTTAATTGAAAAAGTAAAGAATCAGAATAATCTGGTATAAATAAAAGTGTAGAACGCTTCGGGTTCTATTAAATTCTTGCTTAGATATAAGGAGATAAAAATGAGCAAAATTATTGGTATTGACCTTGGCACGACAAATAGTTGCGTAGCCATTCTAGAAAACGGTGTAGCTAAAGTTATTGAAAACTCTGAAGGCGCCCGTACTACTCCGTCAATCGTTGCTTACACACAAGATGAAGTTCTTGTAGGAGCAACTGCAAAACGACAGGCAGTAACAAACCCTAAAAGTACAATTTATGCAGCCAAGCGTTTGATTGGTCGTAAGTTTTCTGAAAAAGAAGTTCAGAAAGACATTGATTTGATGCCTTACGAAATCATGGAAGCTAAGAACGGTGATGCATGGATTCGTGCTCAAGACAAAGAACTAGCACCACCACAAGTTAGTGCAGAAGTTCTACGTAAAATGAAAAAGACAGCGGAGGATTATCTTGGTACAGAAGTTACAAAAGCTGTTATCACAGTTCCTGCATACTTTAACGACAGCCAAAGACAGGCAACTAAGGATGCTGGAAAAATCGCCGGCTTGGAAGTACTCCGTATTATTAATGAGCCTACTGCTGCAGCTCTTGCGTATGGTGTTGATAAAGCTGACAGTAAAGATCGCAAAGTTGCTGTTTACGACCTTGGTGGTGGTACATTCGATATCAGCATCATTGAAATCGCAAATATCGATGGCGATAAACAAATTGAAGTTTTGAGCACAAACGGTGACACATTCTTGGGCGGTGAAGACTTTGACCAACGTCTCATGGACTACATTGTTGATGAATTTAAGAAAGAGTCAGGTGCTGATCTCAAAACTGATGTGTTGGCATTGCAAAGACTTAAAGATGCAGCTGAAAAGGCAAAGATTGAATTATCTAGCACACAGTCAACAACAGTAAGTCTACCATACATTACAGCAGATGCTAGCGGTCCTAAGCACTTGAACGTTACAATTAGCCGTGCAAAGTTTGAAGCACTGGTAGATGATTTAATTCAACGTTCAATTGAGCCATGTAAGGTTGCGCTCAAAGACGCCGGCGTAAATGCTAAAGACATCACAGAAGTAATTCTTGTTGGTGGACAAACACGTATGCCTAAGGTGCAAGAAGCAGTTGAAAAATTGTTTGGCAAAGCACCACGTAAAGACGTCAACCCAGACGAAGCTGTTGCCGCCGGTGCCGCAATTCAAGGTGCTGTTCTAGCAGGCGACAAGACAGACGTTCTATTATTAGACGTTACTCCGTTGAGCTTGGGAATTGAAACAATGGGTGGAATCTTCACCAAGTTAATTGAGAAGAACACAACTATCCCAACCAAGAAGTCACAGACATTCTCAACAGCAGAAGACAATCAACCTGCCGTGGATATTAAAGTAGCTCAAGGAGAGCGTGAACTATTCAAGTATAATAAAATGCTTGGCGAGTTTAAACTAGATGGCATCAATCCTGCTCCACGCGGTATGCCACAAATTGAAGTTACGTTTGATATTGATGCAAACGGTATTATGAACATCAGTGCCAAAGACAAAGGTACAGGTAAAGAAAACAAAATCACTATTAAATCAGACAGTGGTTTAAGCAAAGACGACATCGAGCGTATGATTAAAGAAGCTGAAGCAAATGCAGAAGCTGATAAGAAAGCACGTGACCTTATCGACGCTAAAAACCAATCAGAGAGTGCTACACACAGCCTTAAGAAAGACTTTGAAGAATTCAAAGATCAATTAACAGAAGAAGAAAGAACTAAGTTTGAAGATTCTGTTAAGGGTGTAGAAGAAGCACGAAATGGTGATGATGTAGAATCAATCAACAAAGCAGTTCAAAATATGTTTGAAGCAGCCAGCCCAGTGTTTGCTAAAAAGCAAGCCAAAGCGTCTGCTGAAACTGCCCAACCAACTGAGGGCGAACAAACCGTAAATGCGGAGTTCAAAGAAGTTGATCCAGAAGACAAGAAGTAATATAATATAAACGTAGGGTGCCGATGGTCGGGCCCTACAATAATCTTGCTTAATTAAAGGAGATAAAAATGACACAATTAAGAACTATTGACACAAACGCATTAGCGCAACTAAACAGAGCACTTGTAGGATTTGATCGTATTTTCAATGATCGTTTCTTTGAAACACGAACAAACAACTATCCTCCATACAACATCGTTAAGTACAGTGAAAACCAGTATGGTATCGAAGTTGCAGTAGCAGGTTTTGATAAATCAGAAATTACTGTTGAAGTTGACCAAGACCAATTAACTGTTAAAGGTGAAAAGGTCAAGGCTGAATCTGAAATTGAATACTTGCACAGAGGGTTAGCCGCACGTGACTTTGAACAAACATTTACTCTTGCTGAGTATATGGAAGTTAGGGGCGCAGAAGTTAAGGACGGTATGCTTAAGATTGATATCGAGCGTATTGTTCCAGAAGCTCTAAAACCTCGTTCAATCGAGATTAAATAAGTTTTGAAACCCGGGGGGAGGAAACTCCCCCACACTTAAAAGAGAACGAAATGCCAGGTACTGATATTCAACTAGATGAAAAGATCAAAGTAAAGATTTCCGAACCAAAGAATTGGAAGGTTATTCTTTTAAACGACGATTCTACACCAATGGAATTTGTTATTTCTATTCTAGTAGACATTTTTAAACATTCACACGATACAGCCAAAGATATAATGTTTCAAGTTCATGAAACAGGCAGTGGGATTGCTGGTATCTATAGTTTTGAAATTGCAGAAGCAAAAGCTGTAGAAGCAACACACCAAGCACGTACTAACGGCTTTCCTCTACAAATAAAACTGGAGGAAGAATGAGTCTAAAAGACTTAACACACGAGCAACACAGAACAGCTGAAACACAGCCGTTTGTAAAGATTCTATTTTCAGGTAAGATTGATCCACTCATTTATGCTACTTACCTATTCAACCAACACAAAATGTATGATGTGTTAGAAGCCTGTGCCATGATGCACGGACTACTAAATGATTATCCTACAATACGTCGAGCTCCTAGCATCCTAGAAGATTTTAAAGAGCTATGGGTAAATCAAGATAACCTTCCTGCAACAATGCCGTCAACAGAGCGTTATATTGATCATATCATGACAATCAAGGACGACCCTAAAAAACTGTTGGCACACTTGTATGTTAGACACTTTGGAGATTTGTCAGGCGGGCAAATGATTGCCAAGCGTATCCCAGGTAACGGAAAATACTATAAGTTCGACGGCGATCCTGATCAAATTAAAAATATCCTACGTTCAAAGTTAGATGACAATTTAGCAGACGAAGCAAAAGTATGTTTTGGTTTTGCAACAGAATTTTTTCAAGATATGATGGGTACAGTAGATGTCACAAAGTAAAGTTTGGGATACGTTAATTGATATTCAACACCTTTTGGAAGACTCGTTTAATAGAACTGGCGCAGAAATATTTGAGCCTGGAATGGATCGTTTTAATCAGCCTGGGTGGGTTAATCGCGTTTGGCGGTCCGATTCTTATCGTCGTGCTCATGTTGACGTCGTAGATGCTAGAGAAACAAAAGGCCTGTGGATGATGCATTGTTGCATCTTCCCACACACTCATAACCCAGCACCAATATATGGATTTGATGTCGTAGCAGGCAAAAACAAAATGACTGGCTGTTTTCATGATTACAGTCGAGCAGGAGACCCAAATCATCCTATGATGGATTGGTTTGCAGACTACGTTAAACGATTAGAATGGCGCAGAGAGCGTCAGCTTCCTGAATGGGCAACAAACATTTTTAGCCCAAGCATGGTAGCTGCTGGTAACGTACAAAGCGACGAAGAACTAGGACAAATTATACAAATGGCTAAAGATACACTAGCCCATTATCTTAGTACTGTAGCAGAAACAAACAATACAGCAAACGATACTACAGAACATCAAAATTACTACGCAATCAATCAAAAACAAAACCCGCATACACCGCGTGTAATGGCTAGTTTAGGGCTAGATGAGGAAGATGTACGGGTTTTCATACAGGAATGTTTGTTTCCAGAAATCGCATAAATATTTTACTATGCGATTTGATGACATTAAATTCCTTTCCCCTATTTTTGAAATGGCTTCCGCAGCCATTACTGACTTAAAAAAGCAACTTGCCGGTAAAATTAAAGAATTACCAGCAGATGAAGCCACCGTTAAAACTCTACGTGAAATTGAAGATTTACTTAGAGATGTAAATGCAGGTGGACGCACAGGCTTACTTAACAAAGATATACAAAGTGTGCAGGATCCTATAGTTAGAGAAGCTCACATGCTCTTAGCTCGTTATATCAACCAAATTTTATCATTTGGCAACGCTACTCCAGAGGATCGTAAAGAACTATTTGATTTGTGGAGAACAGACAAACTAGTTAATTTAGACGCATTACTTGGAAACGATTTAGCAGGCTGGACAGAAGTTTTTAACGGATACAACAGTAACCCTATTATTCAAGAACTAGTAGACGAATTAATGATTATTTCTGCACTAGGGCACGGCAAAGGTGAATTTGGACTTAGCGTCCTTAGTAAAAGAATTGGCAAACCAGAAAGTGGTAAAGGCGACTTAGTAGTAAACTACAATGGAAAAGTTTTAGCTGTAGAAGTAAAAACATCTGACGTAGGTAAAGATAAGATTAAAATAAACCCAGAAACTGGAAAGAAAACAGTTGTTAAGGGTAAAGTAAGTTCTGCTCGTTTTGGGGATCAAGAAGTTATTCCAGGTGAAGGATATGAGGCGGCATCAAAAGCACTAAACGATTTTGCTAGATCTAAGGGTACCAAAGTAGGAGATAGCGGCGTTAACATTAACGAAGCAATCAAATTGCTTTCAAATCTCAATCCTAAAGATGCTACCATGTTTATGGGATTGATTAGGAATAGCGTTAAAATTATCTTTGGTAAAAAATTTAAAAATCCTCGTCCTGATTATAAAACTAAGTTAATGAAAAATGTTAACGGGATTATATCGTCAATTGAAAAACTTGATGCAAGTTCAGCTATGCAATTTTGGGCAAGAGCTAATTTTAATTATTACATGGCTGCAAAGCATGACGACGGTGTATTGTTTATTAGTATTCCTAACAAAACTACAATTTACTACGATAGTGCAGAAGATTTAGGAGACAAGGGTCTGCGACTTAATTCTGACACTACTTACTTGAGTGGTAAAGATGCTAAACGAACAGTTTACCCACAAATTCAAGTCGTTCCAAAAGATTACGGTTTAGCAACAGCCAAACCTGAACTTTCTAAACTTGGTAAAACAGCCCCTAAGAAACCAGAAAAGGTTGCTGAGTTTAAACAGCAAATGCTAGGTTGGGCAGAACGTTTTGCTAATTTACGTGGTGTAAGAGACAAACGTGTTATTCAAAAAATGGCAATCATTGCCACAGAAATGAGGTTACAAGGCGTAGACACTAACACTATTATTGCCGAGTTAGAACAACAAATACCTCAACTACAGGTACAATACGCAAGACAAGTACCTCAAGCACAACGGTTATACACACCTTACGTGCCTCCTACTACAGACGAACCTGAAGCTTAATAATTAAAAGACACTATAATTCGCTGCTTTTACGCTGTAAATAGTAATACCGGATACCGGGAGCGAATCATGGTAAAAAAATTATTAGTGCTTATTCCACTAGTTTTTGTTGCCAACACAGGTAAAACAGAACTAGTACACAATTTTCAAAGTCCAGCCTTCATACCAGGCAATGGATTCAGCCAGCATGTTCTTAGTATCTATCAACTAGAAGAAAATAAAAAGAAAGAAATTAAGGCGGAAGAAGCCGCGGCTATAGCTAAAGCAGAAGCAGCTGCAAAAAGCACAAATCTAAGCAAATTCTTAGTTAACGTAGAGGCACGTATCTACGCACAATTATCTAAACAGTTAGCTGACCAGATGTTTTCTGAAGGCGGCGGAGATAGTGGAACTATGAATTTTCAAGGCACTAATATTAGTTGGGTAAAAACAGGTACAGACGTTACCCTAACTATCATTGAAGCAAATGGTAGTAGAACAGAGATTGTTGTACCGATAGCGAGCTTTGCATTCTAATGAAAAAACTATTATTATCAATATTAGTTGCAGGGTCATTGTCGGGTTGTGCTACTATACACATGGACGCCGCCAAAGAAGAGCCTGTATCTTTAAAGACAAGAGAAAGTCTTATTGAAAAACTTCCAGAGTTAGATGGCCCACCTATGACCATTGCAGTTTACGGTTTTATGGACAAAACCGGACAAATGAAACCTAACGACAAATTAGCAGTATTTTCAAAAGCAGTTACCCAAGGTGCTGAAGTATTTTTAATTAAAAGTTTACAAGATAGTAAAAATTGGTTTAAAGTAGTGGAACGTGTAGGATTAGATAACCTCGTAAAAGAAAGACAGTTAATTCGAAATCAACGCGAAGTATACGAAGGTAAAGATGCTAAACCTCTTAAGCCTATGACAGTAGCAGGCATAATGATAGAAGGTGGTATTATTGGATACGATAGTAATATACGTAGCGGAGGCAATGGAGCTAGATTTTTAGGTATTGGCGGAAGTCAACAATACAGAGTGGATGAGATAGTTATATCTATGCGACTGGTTAGTGTCAACAGTGGCGAAGTATTGATCACTAATGCTGTATCTAAAACAATCTATAGCACACAACATAACGTGGGTGTACTTCGTTTTGTGGACGCTGGCACAAAGAGTTTAGAATTAGAAAACGGTATGGCTTTAAACGAGCCTACAACTTACGCAGTACGTGTAGCCATAGAACAAGCAGTACACGATATGATAGTCGAAGGTGAGAAAAAAGGTCTATGGAGATATAAGACTCCTAAACCTGCTATTAAAGAGGAGAAGAAAGATGAGTTGGTTCAATCACAAACCTCACAAACACCCCAAAGAGCCCCTGAGCCCGAGCAGTCCGTCACGGTCCAGCCCAGCAACAGAGAAGGCAATGGAACAAGCAAAAAAGAGCAGTCCGAAAAAACGCAACCTCAATCAAGGATAGTTCCTATACAACCAGAACATATTGCGGTTGTAGCAGAACACTCAGTTGAATCTAAAATTTCTGATACTACTGTTAGCGAGCCTGTAAAGTTATGGGTACCAAGATACCTTAAACAAGATTCATATGTTTATAAAGAATCAAATGAAAAAAGTCAACGTACATGGTTGTTGAAAAAAGGAACTGAACTTAATATCATTTCCCCAGGACCAGAGGGATGGCATTATGTAGTAGACGCAGAGAAGCGTAAAGGGTATGTGAAGTCTGACATGCTTTCAGAACACAAACCTTAATGAGTTAAGCATAGGAGAAGTCTTTTATTAAACTTAAAAATTGGATGCATTAACAAACTTAAACTTGCATCCGGAGCGAATAAAATGAAAAAAAGAATCACAGGCGGTGGTAAGTTGTCGAGAAAATTACTTACAATTCTTATGGCGGCTGGAATGCTGTCATCGGGCGCATTTGCTAACGACGTTTATATAGATCAAATTGGTGACAACTCGTCAGTCTCTATTACACAGACGGGCGCAGGTAATTTGGTCAACGGCAACGTAGGCGGCAACGGCAATGCAGATGATGCGGCAATAGTTAGGGGTGATCTTAATAATGTAACTATAAGCCAAATTGGTGCTAGTAATACCCTAAGTATGATTATTAACAATGAAACTAACGGAACTGGATCAACTGTTGTTGTTTCAGCAGACGGCAGTAACAACAATCAAACTATTGGTTGCGGAACAGCGTTGGCTTCGACTTGTAATGCTAGTATAATCAGATCTGAAATCACTGGCAACAACAACAATACTGTACAAACATTGAGCGGCGGTGTTATACAAAGTAAGATCGCTATTAACGGCAACTATAATAACGTAACGCACACAGCATCAGGAGTAGGTTTACATTCAGGAGATATAACAGTTTCAGGAAGTGGAACTAGCACAGTTGCCAACGCGGTAACATTAACACAGAGTGGAGCGTTTGCTAAAAATGCAGTTATTACCAGCAACGGTTCTAATAACAACGTTATTGTTACTCAGTCCGATTAATAGTTTTGCCGGTATTGGCAAGGTTACTGAGCAGACTGGTCCTACAGAAATTATCCGAGATAAAAAATCAATTTCGGCTAATGTCAATTCTTCTGTAGAAATGAACGATACCGTTAGTACTGCCAAAGCCAAGGCAGAGTTAACATTTGAAGATAAAACCACAGTAAAACTCACAGAGCATAGTAAAATGGTCATAGATGATTTTGTCTATGACCCAAAAAAAGGATCAGGTAAATTAGCCTTAAACATGGCGCTGGGAACAGCTCGTTATGCTAGTGGGCAGATTGCTAAAAACAATCCCCAGCAGGTAGCGATAAAAACTCCAACTGCTAATATTGCTGTTCGAGGCACAGACTTTTCAATGACCGTAGACGAACTAGGACGCAGTTTAATTATGCTGCTTCCTAGTTGTGATCCAAAAGGGGGGTGTGTTACGGGAGCAATCGAAGTCAGCAACTTAGCTGGAGTAGTTTTGTTAGATGTTCCTTACCAAGCAACACTTGTAAATTCAATGTCTTCTCCTCCTAGTACTCCAACTGTAATAAAAATTGATCAGGCCAACATTAATAATATGTTGATTATTAGCAAGCCACCTGAAGTGCAAGATGATACCAAAGCAGGTGTTAGTAAGAAAGAAAAAAGTTTATTAGACTTTAATGCTCTAGATGTTGACTTATTAAAATATACAGCATTAGACACTAATAAGTTAGATGATAATAAAGCATTAGATAGAAATGACCTTAATGCAGACTTGTTGGATTTTTATGCACAAAACGAGTTGGATAGGCAAAATTCTTCATTGCTTAGTGATGAGTTAGATAATCCAATCCTACCTGGATATAATTCTAATAAGGCAATGGGATTAAACTATTACTTTAACGATGATCAAACCAAAGTTACTTTGTACAAAGCAGGTACACACAACGCTACTGCAACATTTGATACAACAAAAAATGTAACATTCACTTTAATACAAGATGGGCAGACTATTATTCAAAATGTGAATAAAGGCTCAACTAGCACATTAACTATTGTGCAAAATTAACTGAACAGTTAATACAAAACAATATAGATTTAAATAAAAATACATTAACCGGGAGCGAAATCGGAAATGAAAAAAACACTTATCGCCACTCTTGTGGCTATGACATTAGGCGCGACTACGGCACACGCAGCTGTAACAGACGGCGCATTCAGTGTAAATCAAATATTTGACGTACAATATTATTGGAGCGGAAATACATTAAACGCTTCAAACTTTATTGCACCATATGACGAAAACTTTAACACAGTTACAGTTACTACTGGTCAATATTTTAAATTCATAGACAATGGCAACGGAGACTATGGGCTAGGGCTTTATAATAGTGACAACACACTAGCAAGAACTATTCATTCTACAGGTACTATTACTGCACTAGGCAGTGGTGCTATTTTCTATATAGGTAGTGGATTCTTTGGCAACGTTATTTCAACATCTCAAGGATATAGTTACGGCCAAAGTGCTCAGTTTACTAATATGGATCAATCAGTGTCATCATCTGATTTAACCAGTTATGCTTGGGCTAGTACAACACCGTTGACAGCAGGCCAAACAGCGAGTTCAACTCCTAGCACACCTAGTACACCAAGTACAAATTACGTAACAGTTTTATCAAATACAAACATTACATCAGTTACTCCAACAAGTAACAACAGCCCATCAGGCGAAGGTGCTTCTCAAGCACTTGACGGCAATCCATCAACCAAGTATCTAAACTTTGACCGTGCCAACGCAGGTTTTACAATTAAGTTAGATACACCACGTGTGATTAGAGGTGTAACATTTACAACGGCTAATGACTTTGTGGCACGTGACCCATCCAAGTATAGTTTGTTTGGTAGTAATGACGGTATCAACTGGACTACCATTGTTGACGCAGAAGCAATTACACTAAGCAGTAGTCGTTATACAACTACTAGCCGTTATGACATTACCAACAACAATGCTTACTTCTACTACTTTATTACTTTCCCAAGTATTAAAGCCATAGATCAATATGGTAGTGTAGCAGGATGTCAAGCGGCACTAGGTTCATTAGCCTGTGACAGCGTACAAATTGGTGATGTTACTTACTACTATGACACAGTCTACACAGCATATACTGTGCCAACAGACAGCGGCACTGGAACTATTGCCAACCCAGGTACTGCCGGATCAGTCAGCAGCCTTGCGCCTCCTGGACCACAACCAGTAACAAACAACAGCGGTTCAACTGCTTCAAATCCTAGCGGTACAACAGTAACAACTGTGACCAACGGTGGCACTTACACTAATAGCGGCACAACAGGAGCAGTTACCAACACCGGAACATTCACCAATGACGGTACAACTGGTGCAGTCACTAACAGTGGTACATTTACTAACAACGGTACAACTGGTGATGTAACAAACTCTGGAACATTTACTAACAATTCTACAGGTACAACAGGTAATGTTACTAACAACTTAGGTGGCACATTTACCAATGACGGAACAGTTGGAACTATTGCTAACTTAGGAACATTTATCAATAACGGTACAGGTACTACTTGGACTAACGGTTTCAATGGCGATGGTAATACTGCTACAATGACCAATACTGGAACTTTAACTAACGGTACAAACTATAGTACATTTAATAACAGCGGTACAATGGGTACAGTTTCTAATGCTGGCGGCACATTTAACAACACTGGAACTACTGGCTCTGTTAGTAACACAGGCGTTTTAAACAACAACGTTGGTGGTACTATTTCTGACCTAGCATACAATAATCATATTGTTAATAACAGCGGCACAATTACTACTGTCACCTACAACGGTGGTAGTGTAACTAACAACGGTACTATTGGCAGCATCAATAACACTGAAGCACATGGTACGTTCCATAACAACGGAACTGTAACAGGCGCAGTTACAACCAACAGCACATTTAACAATAACGCTACAGGTGTGGTTCAAGGAACATACACTAATGATGGTGTGTTAAACAATGCTGGAACAGTTGGCACAGTTATTAACAATGCTACATTTAACAACAGTGGTACAGCTGGTGCTGTTACATTAACAGGTGGAAGTTTCTCTAACACAGGAACAGCCGCAAGTGTTGATAACACAGCAGGTTTATCATTGACCAACGATGGCGTTATTACCGGCACACTATCAAACACTGGTACAGTGGCTTCATTAACCAACAACGGTACAATTGGCAATGTTACAGGAACTATTACTGATGTTGTTAACACAGGCACAATGACCAACAGTGGTTCTGTTACTACTGGTAATAACAGTGGTTGGTTTACTAATGCTGTAAATGCTGTGGTTAGTTTCTTTACTAACAGCGGTACAGCAGTTAATAACGGAACAGTAGGAGATGTTACAAATACAGGTACATTCACTAACACAGGAAATACTGGTACAGTTAACAACACTGGTACATTTAACTATAATGGTGGTACACTGGGTGGTTATACACAAACTGCTGGAACAACTGTAATGTCAATGAATCAACCAATTTTAGTCACAGGCGTTGCTAACTTAGGTGGTGGATTGACTATAAACAATGCTCCAACAACTTACGGTAGATATACTGTATTGTCAGCAGGCTCAGTTAATGGTACATATGATCCATTATCTGGTAGCAACTACTTAAAATATTCTTTAACAGATGTTAAGTTATATGTAACTCCAGATGCTACTGCTACACAATCTAGTATCAATGTTACCAAGGCAAACTTAGCAAACGCTATTAACCTACAGTCCAATGCTGTAACTGGTGCATTAGGCAATGACTGCTCAGTGTTTGGTTCAGCAGGTGCATGTGTTAGCGTTAACGTTGGACAAAGTAAGGCTGCTGGCGGCGATTTATTAAATGGTGGCATAACTGTTGCTAAGAAAATAAACGACAGCTGGAGAGTAGGTGTAACAACTAATGCTCCAACAAACAACCCAACTATTGGCAATGTAAGTCAAACCAGCGATCCAGCATATGGCGTGTTTGCTACTTGGACTAAAGAACGTTTAAGTATACAAGGTAGTGCGGCATTTAATCAAGGTACTATGACTATGACACGTCAAGGTCCAGAAACAGGCGTAGGCAAGATGTCAGTAGATAACAAAGCATATCAACTACGTGCCAACTACGCTATGCCAGTTAGTGAAACTGTAACAGTAACCCCTTATGTTGGTGTTCGTTACGTTGAATCTAACTACAGTGGTTATACAGAAACAGGTCCAGAGTTTCCGCTAACAGTTAATAGCACTAAGCGTAATAATACAAGTGCTATTGCAGGTGTGAGTGTAGCAAAACAACTAACAGAAAAACTATCAGGTAATGTTAGTGTGGGCGTTACACAAAACTTAACTGGTCAAAGTGCAACATTTACAGGAACCAGTGAAATTGGCGGCTTAACATCATTTAATAGTTCATTACCAAGCAACGGAAAAACAAATCCAAGTTTTGGTGCTGGACTAAGTTATAGTGTTGATAAGACAACTAAACTTGGTGTCAATGTTGGATTACAACAAAAAGGTGATAATGCTAACATCAGTTCAGTTGGAATTACCTTAACAAAAGGCTTCTAAGTAAACTACGTATATAATAGCCCGCTTTGGCGGGCTATTTTTACGATAAATATATGATGAAAAAAATATTACTCAGCCCTTGGACTGCTCTACTGACTTTAGCATTAGTAGTGGGCATACGTGTTGCAGATCCTACATTCGTTGAAAGTGTTAGGCTACGTTATTTTGACACATTAATTACTGCCAAAGAACCTACATTTAATAACATTGTAACTGTAAATATTGATGAAGATAGTTTAAACAAACATGGACAGTGGCCGCTACCAAGAGCAGAATATGCCAAAATTGTACGAGATTTATATCAGAGGGGAGCAGGACTTGTTGTACTTAATGTACTCATGCCAGAACCAGACCGTACAGGTGGAGACCGTGCGCTGGGTCAAGCTCTAAAAGAGTTTCCTGTAGTTTTATCAAGCACACCTGCACAAAAGACAAAGAATGATCCACGTGTTCCAGGATCGGCAGTTCTTAATCCAGAGTTCATGGATCAAATTGTACAGTATCCTGGACTTATAGCAAACGTTCCAATATTAGAAAACAATGCTGCAGGCATTGGAATAACAAACACACTCCCAGAGGTGGACGGTGTGAATCGCCGTTTACCGTTGATTGTAGGAGTTGACGGTAAACTTTATCCTAGCATAGCTATGGAGACACTCAGAGTTGCAGCAGGCGATTCTACCTTCCAAGTTAAACTGTTTGAAGGTGGTGTAGAAAAGATGCGTATACCTAAATTTGGTCCAGTTACAACAGACAACTTAGGACGTATTTGGATTGACTGGAGTCAGCAGTCACGCAGTTTCAGTTTAACACAATTACCAAAAGATTTAGAAGGTGCTATTGTCATCGTAGGACCAAGTGCTGCGGGTATTAGCAATCCACTGCCAACTGCCAAAGGTGCAGTATGGCCACACGAAGTACAAGCAGCAGTCATTGGTACTATGGTTAACGGAGTAGTAATTCAACGTCCTGATTGGGCCGATGGAGCGGAAATACTAACATTATTAGTATTAGGTTTGATTATTATTGGAATGTCGAGGTGGACCTATGTCGGTATTATTACAACTATTACTGGGGTCATTGCCTGTGTTGTTGCTAGTCGCTATGGTTTCAGTGAATTCAGAATCTTGGGAGACGCGACGGCAAGCACGGCTGGTCTTGTTCTTGTCGCTTTGCATACTTACGGTGTTAAGTTTGTAAGTGAGTTCTTACAGAAACAAGCAATCAAGAAACAGTTTGCTGGATACTGCTCTAAAGAAGTAGTAGAGATGTTACAGAAAGACCCAGATTTAATTAAGCGTGGTGTAAGAAAAGATGTGTCAGTTATGTTTAGTGACTTACGTGGATTTACACCAATCGGTGAACACTACGGAGATGACGTTGCCGGATTAGGCAAGTATATGAACGGCTATATGGATGCTATTAGTCGTCCTATCATGGACAACAAGGGTATGGTTATTAAGTACGTAGGCGATGCAAGTATGCACATACATGGTGCTCCTATTGAAGATCCTAATCATGCTCGTACTATTGTTGCTGTTGGTTTACAGATGTTAGATGCTGTTGATGCTTACACAAAAGAAATGGAAGCACAGGGTTTACCACCGGCTGCAATGGGTTGGGGTTGTAATACAGGTATTGGCTTTATTGGCGAAATGGGAAGCACTGATAGACATAGTTATGACATATTAGGTGATATGGTTTCAACAGCCGCGCGACTAGAAGCACGTTGTAAAGCATACGGTGTATTATGTATCATTGGTGCTGAAACATACAACAGAACTAAAGACGATTTCTTCTACTTGTGCATTGACAACTTACAACCAAAAGGAAAGTCTGTAGCAGACTTAATCTATACAGCATTGCGTCCTAACGGTGCCGATTGGTCAGGAGACTTAAAGCGTTACAATACAATGCAAGAATTGTATCGAGCCAAACAATTTGATGCAGCCGCAATTCTATGTGGAGAGCTAAAAGGAACTTTTGGTGGACAAATGGACAAGTACTACAAAATCTGGATTGAACGTTGTGAGTTCATGAAGCAACAAGACTTACCAGATAATTGGAACGGCGAATTTGTCGCACACGAAAAATGATTTATACTCCGGTTGATTGGTGGATTGACTATTCTGTATGGCTTATGCTACAATACAAATTTATGTATCCGGCTAAACTAATTGGTTACAACGACGAGATGCAAGATTATTTGAAAAAGTTTAGCCTTAACGGTATTAAATCTTTTAGTATTTGTCAATAATGATTAAATGTATAATTTCTATGCTGTTGGTGTCTTTGTCTTCTTTGGCAATGGCAGAAAAAATAACTGCTACTAGTTGGTTGGTAGCAGATGCCGACGGACATGTTATTCAAAGTGAGAACATGTATCAACAACGTAGCATTGCCAGTATAACCAAACTAATGACAGTTATGGTTGTCTTAGATGCTAGACAAGACTTAGACGAATTTATTAAACCTTATTCTAGAAGAGAACTAATACAATTAGCTATAGTTCATTCTGATAACCATGCATCTGAGTTGTTGTGTAGAAACTTTCCGACTGGTAGAAACGGTTGTGTTTCAGCAATGAATGCCAAGGCAAAATCATTAGGAATGATCAGCAGTTACTTTACTGATCCAACAGGATTGGGCGTAATGAACTCTAGTACTGCTTATGATTTGATAAAATTAGTACGTGCTGCAGAACATTATCCAGAAATTGTTCAAGCTAGTAATATGAGCGAAGTTAAGATACACCAGAAGAAAAAGACTCTTGTGTTTAAGAATACTAATCCGCTGGTTGCAACACATGATTTTGTAGTAAGCAAAACAGGATGGATTAGGGCCAGCGGTGGTTGCATTGTTATGCTAGTGAATACAAAAATAGGACAACGTATTGTTGTCCTATTGAATAGTAAGAATACTAAAACACGTATTCCAGAAGCATTTTATCTTGCTACGAACTCCTAACAGTTGCTAGATTAAATTTTTCTAGTATCTTAATATAAAACCAACCTATATCAAACTCCCAGGACTTTTTACTAAACTTGGCACTGGCTCCTTCTCCGTGATGATTATTATGCAGTTCCTCGCCGCCAATCCAAATAGCAATTGGTGTTAAATTACGACTTGTATCTGCAACATCATAGTTTCGATATCCCCACCAATGAGCTAGTCCATTAACCACACCTGCCGCCCAAAACGGAATCCACAACATCTGAACACCCCACACTATAAACCCAACAGGACCAAAGAACAATAGGTCAATAACCAGCATTAAAAGAATTCCTGCAAAGGGGTGGGGTGTATAAACTTTATTTTCAATCCAGTCGTCAGGGGTGCCTATTCCTAACTTCATTACTTCTGGATCTTTCTTTGCCTGTACATATAGAAATGCTCCACTAAACAATACAGTCCAAATTCCATATATTTGCGGACTATGGGGATCGTGTAAAGTGTCGCTTGCTTGATGGTGTTTGCGATGAACAGCGACCCACTCCTTGGTGTTCATGCCAGTTGTTAACCACAACCATAGTCTCATAAAGTGAGCAACTACAGGATGAAATGTTACTGCTCTGTGTGCTTGACTTCTATGTAAGTATAGAGTAACACACGCTATGGTAATTTGCACCATTACCAAGGTGATTAAGATTGTAAACATATATTCTCCGATAAACTGTGTCTGTGAACATATATTTATCCGTAAAAATGCCACTTTTGGGAGATACGGTAGCGAATCGTGGAGCTCCCGGGCAGTGGCCGCCCATCACCTAACTACAAAGGTCCTAAGGTGAATTCTTAACTACTGCCGCCGGCAGCTTCTTTATCGTCGCTTGATTTTTCTTTCTTTGCAGGTTTAGGATCGTCCATGCGAACAGCTTTATCAAATTGTTTTGCAGCTTCGCGTTCAACTTTAACTGTTTCCATAACACGATCACTTTCAATCATTTTACCACGTAAGTGTAATACTGTGTTGACTTTTTGATTCAAACGAATCAAATCATTGTCTAGCATACGAATACGATCTATCAGTGCAACTAAAACTGTGTTGGCCTCACTGATAACAGGTTTTACTTCTTTAGTAGCCCATTCCCATACATACTTAATAATATAGCCTAATCCAACAGCCATTACTATAGGAAAACCATACTTGTTAATTAAGTCTACTACATCCATTTATTTTGTCTCCTTCCAAATACCCCACGGGTCCCATACTTTTTTCTCTTCTTTCTTAGGCTCATGGTAGTAATAAACAAATGCTGATATCAATACCAAACATTCTAAAAGATAAAACACCATGAAAGACTCAAATAGCAAGTCCAATTAATACTCCAAAGAATAAGCCAACTGCAAATGCTTTCCACATGTCACGATCATACCATATTGGATTATCCTGATCCATCCATCGTTTAATGTGCTCTGGTTGAGCATCATACCATACGTCCCATTTATTCTTCTTGAACATTTACTTTGTGTCCTTTGGCAAATGCCTCAACTGGATCTACTTTAACTAACATTTGTCTACCGTTGACATTTATAAATTTAAAAAGATCTCCACCTTTCCAGCCTAACTTATCACTATTAAATTCTTCGTCTAGGATAATCCCGCGAGGGCTGCAATCCCAGTTGTAGTCTATGTACAACATTATCAATACCTTTTTAATATACTGTGCAGGCGGTCGGCAACATTTCTAAGATCAGAGCTTAGTTGCCCGTGCCCAACGTATAGTTCAATTCTTCTAGCAATATTGTGTAGATCAATCACATCTTGATCTAACATCGCCAATTCAATTTCTGAAATTTTAGTCTCTTCTTGCATCAGTTTTTCCATCCGCTCTAGCAATCCGGTCTACATCGGGCTTTAAACCCAATGCATTACTTACGATTGTGTCAATACGTACAACATCGTGGTTCATGGTTTTAACACGATTATCAAGGGCAATAATAATACCCTTCATACCGTTAATTGAGCCCAGTACGCCCTGTAATAGTAGTTTGATTGTTAGATAGACGAAATATCCGCCCGAAAGTGCTACAGCTATGGGAAACCCAAGATCCCCAATAAGTTTAAATATGTCACTCATACGATTCGCCCCCGTTTATTGACAAAAGTATTTATATCTAGCCTAAATATTTGACTATATGGGCTAGAAATGTTTAAATACAGTATGGCAATATTATTTTGGCTAATCGTTGTAGCAGTTGTAGGATACGCCGTTTGGTGGATCATGGACTGGCACGATAAGTTTCCAGACGGAGATTAATATGGGAAGATTAGTAAGAGCCCGTGCGGCACGTACGAAAGCAGCTTCTAGAGCTAAAGCTACTAGAAGACGCAATAGTAAGTAAAGAATTGTTGTAATCCCTTCAAAGCGAAGGACTTCTGGACGCGGGTTCGACTCCCGCCAGGTCCACCATAAGGAGATTAGTATGGACACTGGATATAGTACACTAGTTGGATTTATCGCAGTTGCTATAGTTTTCCTAGTCATTTTATGATGGGCCTGCCATGGTTTCGACAGGGGTAGATAGTAGAGACGGCAACACGGTAGGCGATGACCGTAAATCAAGCAAAACTTATAAATGCAAAATCAGCATTTAAGTTCTACGAAGTAGACGTAGCTGTCAACGACAGCAAGTTTGCTTTAGCTGCCTAAGAAACAGCGGAACCGGGGTAGTTATACCTTGTCACCCAAAATAACAAATAGCACCTTCGGGTGCTATTTTTTTGGAGTAAAAAAATTTGCTCTCATGGTTTACGTGAATATATAATACTCTAAGCTGTGTGTTTTTCGTAGATATATAGAAAGACATCACACACAGTGAAACACATAAGGAAAAATTTAGTATGAAAAAAATCGTTTTAGCAACAGCAATCGCTTTGGCTGCAACCGCAGCTTCTGCCGTCGAAGTCGGAGTTACTGCAACTCGTGATTACAGTGGCGACAATCGTAACTTCGGTGGTATTACCCTTGGACAGTCTTTTGGTAAGCTAAATGCTACCGCAGGCTTTGAGCGTTCTACTGTTGGTAGTAATGATCAAGATCGTTACAGTCTAGTTGCAGGCTATGATGTAGCCAAACTAGGTTCTGTTACTGTTGCTCCACGTTTAGGTGTTGCATACCTAGATAACCAAACCGGCAGCAACGGCTATGCCGCAACTGTTGGTGTTGGTGCATCTGTTCCAGTCACTAAACAAGTAAGTATTGGACTAGCAGTTGATCGTCAATATGGTCAAGATCGAGTAGATCAATTTGACGGTAATCGCGTTACTGTTGGCGCAAAATATCGATTCTAATATATTTAGATTCATTCAAAGGGCCTTGACGGGCCCTTTTTTATTAAGTATAATTCACGAATGCGCTGATAGCTAAATGGAACAGCGGGAGCCTCTAAAACTCCAGATGCGTGGGTTCGATTCCCACTCAGCGCACCACTTTTAAGAAAGCGTTACACACATGGACATGGATCAAGCAGCAGTATTTCTAGCAGGTAGTATTTTAACAGTTATAGGGTTCTTAGTAATTCTCGGAGGAGTTCTTATTGCTAATAATCTTGTTGCCAAGTATTGGAAATCTTGGGGCTGGTCATGGATGCCACACTGGGCACAAGAGCCGCAGCGATTTGCAACACCCGAAGAAATGTCTAAAGTTGCTCCAACGCTAGACAAAGAAACTAAATAATTTTGTAGGATGGTCCTACACTAACACTCTTTAAATTACTAGGTACTTAGAGTGTGTACCGTAAAAAGGAAGAACCATGATGTTTAATCAAAAGTTAGTAGCCTCTATCAAATCAAAAGGCAAAATTCTTCGTGAATTCAAAGACACAGTCTATATTCCATTTGCAAGCGAATATAGCATTTTACTCAAGAACCTAAATACAGTTCGAGCTGTCGTAAATGTTTACATTGATGGCGAGAATGCCGTTCCTGGCGGATTGGTCATTGACCCGGGTCGGACTATCGACTTAGAGCGTTGGATTAAGAACGGCAACTTATCTGAAGGCAACAAGTTCAAATTTATTGAACGTACCGGTGCTATTGAAGACGGCCCACGCGGCATCAAATTAGAAGACGGACTTGTTCGCATTGAATACCAATTTGAAATTCCAAGTCCTATCATTAACATTTCACAAACACTTTGGAATCAACCAATTTACGGAAGTAACGTAATGCGAGGTGTTAGTGGTAGCGCATCTGACGTCGCCTGGCCACAGGGATCAGTTACTTGCTCTGCTTCACTTAACTCTGTATCCACAGATAATTTTAAAGTAACAGCAAGTGGTGCTAGTTTTCAAAACGAAGTTGGCATTACTGTTCCTGGTAGTAAGTCAACACAAAGTTTTCAAACTACAACTGTTGGCGCACTAGAATCTACAGTACACAACATTGTGTTGAAACTTGTTGGAGACTTAGGCAACAATAAACCTGTTACTAAACCAGTCACAGTACAACATAAACCAAAGTGTGTAACTTGTGGCAAGCAAAATAAAGCTCATTCTAAGTTTTGTGTCGAGTGTGGGACAGCTTTAGAAATCTTTGCATAAATATTTTTCAGGAGGACACAATCATGAAACAGAAGAAACTTCTAGTTCAACTGTATCGTGCTTGCGTCGACCACGACGCCAAGAAGATGGCAGAACTTAAACAAATTGAGTTCCAAAAAATCTTGAAACGCAAGGCCGAAGGTAAGCATTTTACACACCGTTGGACCGTAGTTCAGATTTAATCGAACTGTAATATTACACACACTATACTGCGATAAATATTGCTATGCAAAAAACTTATCGCAGTATTTTTGTGAGTGACGTCCACTTAGGTACAAAAGACTGTAAGGCGGAACAGCTCAATAATTTTCTCAAACACAACACTTGCGACACTCTTTATCTCGTAGGTGATATCATTGACGCTTGGAAAATACAACAAAACAAATGGCGCTGGAAACAAAGTCATACTAACGTTGTGCGTCGTGTACTAGGGCATGCCAAACGCGGCACCCGTGTTGTATTCATAGCAGGCAATCACGATGAATTCCTAAGACCAATGATACCGTATGGTTTCAGTTTTGGTCTAGTAGAAATACACAATCAAATAGAACACATAGGTGCAGATGGCAAACACTATCTTGTAGTGCATGGCGACTTGTTTGACGGCATTACTAGACTGGCACCTTGGTTAACTTTTTTAGGTGACAAAGCCTATGACTTTGTGCTCATGCTCAACGGCAAGTTTAATTGGATTAGACACAAGTTAGGTTTTGGTTACTGGAGTCTCAGTAAGTATCTTAAACATAGAGTTAAGAAAGCTGTAGACTTCATGTTCCAATTTGAAAAAAATCTTGCCGCATACTGTAAAAAGCGCGGCTTTGATGGTGTTATATGTGGACACATACATCATGCAGAAATAAAAGAAATAGACGGCGTTGTCTACATGAATGACGGCGACTGGGTCGAAAGTTGTACAGCACTTGTAGAACATCACGATGGTCGCTGGGAAATTGTAACTTGGACCAAGGAGAGCGATAATGTGGATACTGATAATACTGGCAATACACGTAAACGATCCAAAGGACATACCAGGCAGAGTGACCTTGGAATTTCCAACACAGATGGAGTGCGAACGAGCACGGACAACGATAAAGAGCTGGTTAAAATTTGATTCATTCAAGGTAATAGCAGAATGCAAAAAACAATCTTAATAGTTACAGACAACTTACCGGAGCAAATTAATGGCGTGGTTACGACCTATAAAAACATTGAGGCTATGGCGCTTCTGGATGGTTATCGCGTTGTTTACATTACTCCCGGGGACTTCCGCTACTTTGATTGTCCTGGCTACAACGAAGTCAAGATTGCCTATCCAAGGAAGATGGGCCAGAAGATTGAGGAGATCAGTCCGGATTATATCCACATCGCCACAGAGGGTCCTATTGGTCTGTCTGCTAGAAAATATCTTTCAAAACATAATCTTAGGTACAATACTGCTTATCATACTAAGTTCCCTGAAGGACTTAGAGCCCTATTTGGAATACCTGAGAGTCTCACTTGGCCTCTAGTTAGATGGTTCCACAAGCATAGTGGTAAAGTATTGACCACTACAGATACGATGGTTAAGGAGTTAAGAGATCATGGATTTGATGGTGATGTTATTCCATGGACTCGCGGTGTTGACCGTGATGTATTTTATCCAAGACAGCATCGTAGAAATACACAACTCACATTAGTATGTGTTAGTCGTGTTAGTAAAGAAAAGAATTTAGAAGATTTTTTTGAATTAGATTATCCGGGAGCAAAAAAGATTATGGTCGGCGGAGGGCCCATGCTAGAAGAATACAAAGCACAATACCCTAAGGTAGAATTTGTAGGTTTTAAAACTGGTGCTGAATTGGCCTACTATTATAATCTAGCGGATGCATTTGTATTTCCTAGCCGATGGGAAACATTTGGTCTTGTTATGATAGAAGCTATGGCTTGTGGCACACCAGTTGCGGCTTATCCGTGTCAAGGTCCATTAGACGTAGTTGACGAAGGCATTACAGGTTGTATGAATGACGAGTTAAAACAAGCAGTCAAAGATGCACTGATGTTGAACAGACAAAGAGTTTGGGAAGGCAGCAATCGTTGGACTTGGGAACGTGCCTGGGAAATCTTTAGAGATAATTTAATAGAAAAGAATTCGCCCTAGCCAATGGCGTAAAATAGGATAAATTATTGGCTAGCCCCCGAAGGGGCTTTTTTATGACTTAAACAAATATCTTTTATGTAGATGTAGTCTTGCTTTGTTATACTGAACAAATGTTATAACAAGAGCAACTGCCCAAGGCACGATAGCCGCGGCCCAAGGAACAAGTCCTGCCCACCATCCAGCCATTAATGGTTCTTTCATTAACATTAACATGGCAACAGCAAATAGTACAAATGATCCTACAAATACAGTGTCAGGCCAACGTTGTAGAATCTTGCTGACCATAGTAGCACCAAACAAAATAATTGGCACACTGATTAGTAATCCAGCAATGACTAGAACAAAACTTCCGTTAGCGGCTGCGGCAATACCTAGTGCGTTGTCTATACCCATAACAGCATCAGCAACTACAATGGTACCAATTGCTCCCCAGAAGGTATCCTTGGCTTCAATGTTATGTTCTTCATTATTGAATACTAGTTTCCAACCAATCCATATCAATGCCGCGGCACCAATAGCACGTAGGCCTGGAATCATTAATAGATATGTTAGTGCCGCCACTGATACAAATCGTATAGCAATAGCACCAAAGGTACCCCAAAAGATTGCCTTCTTGCGTAAGTGATCTGGTAATTTATTAGCCGCCATTCCAATAACAAGAGCGTTATCACCGGCTAATACAATGTCTATCAAAATGATAGCGAGAAATGCCCAAAGGGCTTGGAGCGTAAAGAGTTCCATAATTTTTCCTTTAAAAGTTATGGTCTCGTCTCTTTGTCCAAATACCGGGCTGATGCCGTGTTGACGATATTTAGAACCTTTTCAGGTTAACTACTCCCCGCAACTATTTATATCGATAAATACGTCATGAAGGGTAAAATTGCATTATTTTTACACCAGCCCAAGTGCTCAGTACAGAGTGGAAACGGTATTATGCGAGCACTTAGCCCTTTCTATTCTTTTAAGATTTTTACCCGCCATGAACTAGAGGCGGATTTTTTTGACGATGTAGATATGGTCTGCATACCGGGCGGCTTTGGAGATGCAGAAAGTTTTGACTATCTACTAAGTGAAAACGGAACACGGATCAAAGAATTTGTCCAGCAAGGCGGAGCCTACTTGGGTATATGCATGGGCGCATACTGGGCAGGGCAATACTATCTGGACATACTAGAAGGTGTTGATGCAGAACAATATATTACACGACCAAAAACTGATACACGCAGGCCACATGCTAAAAACATAGATATAACATGGAGAGGACAACCTACAAAGATGTACTTCTATGACGGTTGTGCGTTAGTAGGCAACGGAAATTTTGAAACTGTAGCTACATACGCAAACGGTGATGCTATGGCCATCATACAAAATCGAACTGGACTTATTGGTTGTCATCCCGAAAGTGAAAACCATTGGTACGAAAATTATAGTTGGATGCGGGGAAAATATCACCAAGGCCGCCAACATCAGTTGCTATTAGATTTTGTTGATAGTATAATAAGAAAATGACAAACTTAGCAGAATACTTTGCCAAACTAGACCACTATAAACCAAAGTGGGAACGTAATACTCGTGTCTTTGGATATTGGAATAAAATTCCGTTTATCGGTAGCATTGTTGCCGACAGAGAAAAAGATCATATCTTAGTACATTCAGATTTACCTATCAAGTTTAACAACAAAGTAAATACTATTATAATCGTCAAACACAAAGACATTAAAATTTTAAAGGAGATGTAAAATGTCAAAATAGATTGAATATGCTTGTAAGGATGTAGTGTTCCATTTTAACAAAAAACACTTAGAAGACCAAACCATTCCCATGTGGGTCTTAAAATTTCATGGGGAAACATTGTATGTCAATCACGTAGACTGTCAGTTGCCTTGGAGTACTAAGGAAACACCCGATAACAGTCATACCAAAGGTAGCATCAAAGTTAAGAACGCATTGTTGCGTGTCAACGACAACAACGAAGCTACATTAGCAGAACTTACAATTTACGATAAGTTCCGTTTACGTAATCAAAAATTAGGTATTACTCGCATTATGGCTAGACATGGTAGTCAAATGCACAAGGCTTTATTGGCCAACGAATATAAACATGCCCCAATTAAAACTATTAGAGGTGCATGTGCTAGTTCATTTATTGTTTGCGATTTACTAAGCAAGAATGAAGTATTACTTGCCCGAATCAAATACGATGATTGGAGAGAGCTCAAACCAAATGAAGGATATTATCAAGACTACGATAATTTCAAAGGAGATATACCAGTGGACTATGGACACCCTAGTACACCATATGAATATAGCTAAAGGTTATTGATTTTTTCAATTATACTCATTGAAAAATACCATAGAAAAAATCAATAAAATGCTTGATTTTATAGTTAAATACTATTATAATAAGAACATGAACAACGTGTTCTAAAAGTTTTCAAACACACACAAAAGGAGATATTATGAAAACAGTTGGTGATAAAATTGAAAAGTTTGCCGTAACAGGCGTTAACCCAGGTAGTGATCAATTCTTTGACATTACTGACGAATCTTTCGCAGGCAAGTGGAAAGTGATTGTATATTACCCAAAGGACTTCACATTCGTATGTCCAACTGAAATCGTTGCCTATGACAAGTTGGCAAATGATTTCAAAGACCGTGATGCTGTTTTGCTAACAGGCTCTACAGACAACGAGTTCTGTAAACTTGCATGGCAAAAAGCTCATCCTGATCTTGCTAAGATTACACATACACAATTTGCAGACACACAACGTGGTGATCTCAGCCTGATTAATCAGCTTGGTGTATTCTATGCTCCAGCAGGTGCAGCACTTCGCGCAACATTTATTGTTGATCCAGAAGGCGTTATTCAACACGTTACTGTCAATAACTTGAACGTCGGTCGTAGTCCAGAAGAAACACTTCGTGTTTTAGATGCTCTACAAACTGGCGAGCTATGTGCTTGTAATCGTTCAGTAGGCGGCGAAACACTTTAATGGAAACTAGGACAAGGACCTTAGTCAAGACTATCATCTATAGAATTTGGGTCATATGCTCAACCTATGTGATGTTGTTAATAACAGGACAAAGTCTAACACAGGCCCTTGTTCCTACTATCGTTATAAATTGTGTCTGGATGACGTCATACTATTTGTATGATAGACTTTGGGCAAATATTAAATGGGGACGAAAATGAGTTTTATTGAATCGATTAAAGAAGCGTTGCCAGAATACGCAAAGGACACTAAGTTAAACTTGGACGCTGTCCTTTTGCGTAGCACATTGGATGCAGATGTGGCTATGGGTTGTGCTGTAGCCGCACTGGCCGCAACTGGTAACGGTAAGGTATTGGCTGTTATGTTAGCCGATGCTCCAGTACACGCAGAGTCAGCTATGTGTGCCGCAAGCATCATGGCACAGAACAATGTATGGTATCCGTATATTGAAATGGCTGATGATGAACAACTAAAAGGATTGCCAGCACAGTTACGCATGAACGCTATTGCTAGTCATGGTGGAACTACAAAGGCAAACTTTGAAGCGTTCAGTCTTGCCGCAAGTATTGTTGGCAAGTGCCATTTCTGTGTTAAGGCACACTACGACACACTCAAGAAGGAAGGCTACACAGTAGAACAACTTCGTGACATTGGTCGTATTGCCTCAGTAATGAATGCAGTGGCTAAGGTTTTGAATAGTTAATTTTGTGATACAAGATTAATGATTTTCAGTATGTGAAACAGGGTATTTCTCCTGTACAATACAGATACATACAGTTACACAGACAGTATGTTAATTTGTTAATCAAAGGAGAAATACTATGTGGACCAAACCAGAAGCAGTTGAAATGCGCTATGGATTCGAAATCACAATGTACGTGATGAATCGATAATAGCCGTAAATAGTTGATGAAGAAAATAGTAGTCAACGGAACTTTTGATATATTACACCCTGGGCATTTGGCGTTGTTAAACTATGCTAGATCGCTCGGGGATTTTCTTATTGTAGCAATAGACACGGACGAACGTGTCCAACAGCTCAAGGGCCCTGATCGCCCAATCAATAACCAAAATGATAGAAAATTATTTTTGGAAAATCTCAAGGCGGTTGATCGAGTAGAACTTTTCAATTCACCGGAAGAATTGATTGAAATCGTTAAAGGCTGTACAATGGTAAAAGGTAGTGATTATCGAGGCAAAAGTGTCATCGGAGAAACTTATTGCCAGAAAGTAATTTATTATGACAGAACAGAACATTCAACAACCAAAACAATACAACATATTATTGATAGGCGACAACGGACTTGATGTTTATCAATTTGGAACGGTAGACAGGATTAGCCCAGAAGCACCTGTACCAGTTTTTAGCCCAACACAGTCCATTGGAAAGCCAGGCATGGTTGGTAATGTGTTTAACAACTTGATAGCACTGGGCTGTAGTGTAACACTAAAAACAGGCGAAATAAGTAGAAAAACTAGATTTATTGACAGTCGTAGCAAACAACAAGTCCTTAGGGTAGACGAAGATGCACACAGCGTTCCACTATTAATGACAGCTGATATGTTCAAGGACTATGATGCTATTGTTGTTGCTGACTACGGTAAAGGAACTGTTACCTATGAACTAATAGAACAGGCTATCGAAAGTCGTGTTCCTGTATTTGTAGACACTAAAAAAACTAACTTGGAAAGATTTCAAGGCGCTTGGGTTAAGATAAACGAAGTAGAATACAGTAAAATTACTTCAGAATGCTCGGGACTTATTGTTACACTAGGAGCAAATGGTGCTGAAGCAAAGCATCACGAGTTTAAGTCGTCTGCTCCAAGAGTAGAAGTTATTGATGTGACAGGAGCAGGCGACACATTTTTATCAGCACTGACCTACATGTACTTGGAAACAAAGGACATAAAAGTAGCCATAGAATTTGCCAACCGAGCTGCCGCAGTAACAGTACAACACCTAGGATGCTATGCTCCTAGACTAGAGGAAATACGATGAAAACAGGACATGTACCAAAAGGATGGGGCGAAGAAGTTATATGGGCAAACACAGACAAGTACTGTGGTAAATTCTTAAACTTCAAAGCTGGTGCAAGATTTAGTATGCACTTTCACAAGGACAAGGATGAAACTTGGTACGTGTTAAGCGGACGATTTGAATTGAGATTCATCAATACCAAAAACGCACAGCAGTCTATACAAGAACTCAAAGCAGGTGATGTGTGGCACAACCCTCCAATGAGTCCGCACCAGTTGATTTGTTTTGAAGAAGGTACTATAATAGAAGTAAGTACAGCAGACTCTGCAGAGGACAACTATCGTGTTCTGCCCGGAGACAGTCAAATGTCGTAAAAAAACAACATTTCCGTACCGGTCTTGACACATAGGCATATATACTATACAATCGAGACTAGTTAGATAGTTGGTGAATCTTTTTTGCTCAAAAATGCAAATAGAGGTTGACACAGAGACTAAATAACTATACAATAAGGTTCAGTCAGCAAGTTAGTGAAGTAGCAACTGTTGTAAAAATACAACAAAAAATATTTCAAAAAGTTGTTGACAGTAGCGTTGAAAGACGTTACAATAACGAAACAGTAGCAATTCCGCTACAATTTTTTAAGGTAATGAAGAGAAACAAAAAATGAAAACGAACAGTTTACATAGACAACTGATATCTAAACAAGTAGCCAAAGTGCCGGCATGTATGTCTGCCTATTGGTCACAGTTTAGTACCGGCAGTCTAGGTAATGATCGTACACCTGAGATTACCGTAGGGTCCTTGGAGGATAGTGTAAGTTAACATAAACTAACACTCAAACTTTAAAAGGACCCTGGACTAAACACCCAGGGTTTTTTGTTTTGTAGGATTTGAAATGGAAACTTTAGATTTTAGAAAACAAAGAGATGCTGAATTTTTAGCCAGGCATGAACTTAGTGAAGATGAGCTCGAAAGGCTTATTGAAAATAAGTTTATACGTGCAAAGGCTTATTATGAAGCATTTCACAAGCGAAAAGACGAGCTCGTAGAGCACGAATAATCGCAAAAAGTGTGTATAGGGAACGCGACCCTGCTGGCACTTAAAACATCGGCTTAATGTGGGCGGCCTACCGGATGGTAAGTTCTAGGCGATAACTAGAATGTGTAAAAAGGTAGCGTATAAAGCAAGTTAGGAATCGTATAACGTTTCCCCCTTGACGGGATGAACTAGCTTATTTTATACGACACATTCTAAAGAGTGTGTGAAAATTTTGGAGCTTGATCCCTACGGCGGACTGTAAATCCGTTGCCTTAATATGTAGGGTGGTTGGCAATTAGGTTCGATTCCTTCAGGCTCCACCAATTATTCCCGGATAGTTAAATGGTATAACAATCGGCTGATAACCGGTCATTACAAGTTCGATTCTTGTTCTGGGAACCAAATTTATTGTGCGTGAGCAAGCAAGGTGTAGGCGCTTCGCTGTTAACGAAGAATGAGCTGGGTTCGATTCCTAGACGCACAGCCAATTTGTTGGGGCATTGTGTAATGGTAGCACAACAGACTTTGACTCTGTTAGTTTAGGTTCGATCCCTAATGCCCCTGCCAAGTTTAAGGATACTCACAGCAAACTTTATTCAACTTTCAATTGGTGAAAAAAGAAAATGTATCCTGTTTTTTTATATCGCGTTAGACTTCTGGGAGGTCCTCAGGCTTTCAACCTGATCAGGCGGGTTCGATCCCCGTACGCGATACCAACATGCCGTAGTAGTTCTCTGGGAGGGCAACGGATTGTCTATCCGACTAAGGCGAGTTCGATTCTCGTCTACGGCGCCAATATTATGTAGGGATGGCAGAGAGGCCCAATGCAAGAGTCTGCAAAACTCTAAAGCCGTCGGTTCGAATCCGACTCCCTACTCCAATTTATACCCCAGTAACTCAGAGGAATAAGAGTACTACGCTACGAACGTGGGAGTCGGAGGTTCGAGTCCTTCCTGGGGTGCCAAAAAGAATTTGGGGGCAGTAGTGGGCTACGGTCTTCCCTTGCAAGGAAGATGTCTAGAAGGGTTCGATTCCCTCGGTCTCCACCAAGTTATCTCTGTGTAATGTCAATCTGGTAGACGGCCTGATCTGGAGTCAGGAGGCTGTAGGTTCGAATCCTACCATGGAGACCAATTTTGCTCTGTTATTTCAAAGGCTAGAATTCCGGTTTTGTAGTCCGGCGATGGCGGTTCGAGTCCGTCACGGAGCACCAAGTTTTGGGATAGACGATAGTTTAGAGTCCCTGCCAGTCTAGCCACAGTGGGGTTAACTGTGGTGACACTACAGTATGACTGAAGCCGGTATGTTAAACTTGACTATTCGAGACAATCTAGCGAGTCTTCCCAGGAGGATAGTTAGGCACCCAATCTATTTGCCGCTTTAGCTGATGTGGTCATAGCAGGCGCCTGAAGAGCGTCGGAACGTGGTTCGATCCCACGAGGCGGCACCAAGTTTAAGGATGTTAACAGCAAAAATTTATACATTAGACTTTTAATCTAAACCGTAAAAATACATCCTGTTTTTTTAAGGAGAACAATCATGGGGCGGTGGCTGTTTTACTTTTACTCGTAGTACTGATTATGTTCATTGACAAGAATTTGAAATGAATATATAATTTGTTTTTTAAGGAGAATGACATGAAACGTTCAGGTAAACGTTAGTGTCATCCGCGATCCCCGTATGGTCCGGATGGCACGTAAAATCAAATGATTACGGATCATCCCTTCGAGGTGTTACTGGTAGCATACTCGGCTCTTACCCGATGAGGTGACGGTTCGAATCCGTCTGGAGGGACCATATGGGGGTATAACTTAACGGCTAAAGTAGTAGGCTTTTAACCTATTAATCAGAGTTCGATTCTCTGTGCCCCTACCATAACGAATGACAATTAGGTGTGAGATGTGTGAAAGCAAGAGCCTCGAAATTCTTGTGAGTTGGGACTAATTATCCTAGTAGCAAACAAGTAGCACTATTACTTATGTACCCTAAGAGAAAACAAGTTATCTGTAAAAGAGCTTGACTATCATAACCGCAGCCGGCATAATTTGCGGATAATGCTTCCAATGTATGTGGTGGAAGAATCTAGTTGTCATCCTTTATGGTAACGTAGCATAGTGGCTAATGCACCACCTTCATACGGTGTTTATCGTCGGTTCGAGTCCGACCGTTACTACCAATTCTATGGTGCTCTTAGTGTAGTGGACTGCACATCATGTTGTGACCTTGAGAGTATGAGTTCGATCCTCATAGAGCACCCCAAAGAACAGACCCCCGCTTTGCCATGGTTGTGCGGTGAACAACCTGGCATTTATAAATAAATTGTCTAAAGTAAAAGTGCTCAAGGCGATATAGTTGTTCCGCAAGGACGATAGATGGCTCCGGAAGGGCTGGCTTAAAGGTTTTATAAAAATCACAACTGATCTGAACATGTGCGGATAGTGGTACTGCGCGAGTCCGTTGACAGATTGAATCGCTCCATGTTAGGCGAGACAAATAAAGTGGTGCGGTAACATCAGGTCGCCTCAGCTTCGGCAAACCAAAACTTTGTGAGCTCTTTTTCTTTAGACAATGCAGGATTAATTCAGTGGTAGAATGTCTCGTTGCCAACGAGAATGTCATCGGTTCGAACCCGATATCCTGCTCCAAGTTTAGGGATACTCACAGCAAATCTATCCAAACGATAGGTAGTTGGTTCGAGTCCAACAGTTGGCTTCATGCCAGTTTAGCTCATTAGGTAGAGCATTCGTCAAAACGATAGTATCCCGTTTTATTCAAGGAGAGTGTTATGAAACCTGTAACATTTAAAAATCGCATGAACAACGATAAATTTATATGTGAAGACACTCGTAGAGTTGAGATAATCGACGGTGTCGAATACATCTATGTTCATAAAATAAATGAACAGCGTTCTTATTTAATGCGTAAAGAGGCATTAGAACGTGTCAAAGAAAAGTTCAAACAATAGTTCCTTAGCGTAGCGGTAGCGCAACACCTTGACATGGTGTGGGTCACTGGTTCGATCCCAGTAGGAACTACCAACAAGTTTATGCCCCTCTGGCCAAATTGGTAAAGGCAGCTCTCTCAAAAGGAGTGTTAGTTTCTCCCGGTTCGAGTCCGGGGAGGGGTACCAGTTTAAGGATAGTAACAGCAAAATTTAATAACAACTACTACTCTTGAAAAGTAAGGGAGCGGTTCGACTCCGCAGCCGAAAGGTTTGGTGTAACGGTAGCACTATGTTAAATTCTATCCTGTTTTATTTTGGAGCTCTGGTGTAATGGTAGCATACGTAAAAAAGGTTATCCTGACAAGGATACAGTCAGCAATTTACAAATTCCATGCATAAGGACGTGATCGTGGTTCGAATCCACGGGGCTCCACCAGTTTAGGGATGATTACAGCAAACAACTTACTCGCTCCATTCTCGCGAGGCCGGCCCGCTTGGGGGTGTGCCGTGGGTTCGAGTCCCGGTCTTAGGCACCTCATCCCGATTTATTTGCTCTTGTAGTTAAATGGCATAACGCATTCTTGGTAAGAATGTATTTCAAGTTCGATTCTTGGCTAGAGCACCATGCTCTTGTGGCGCAATTGGTAGACGCACAGCGTTGAGGTCGCTGACAGTAAGAGTTCGAATCTCTTCAAGAGCACCATACCGCGATAGTCTAAAGGATAGGCAACGCTCTTCTAAAGCGTAAGATGTTGGTTCGAGTCCAACTCGCGGTGCCATAAATATACGTTCGGGCTTTGGTGAAATGGATATCATGCTTGTCTTCGAAACAAGCGGTGTGGGTTCGATTCCTGCAAGCCCGGCCAACCAAAATGCCACTTTATTATTGACAAGAGTGTGCAGAGGCTATATAATAGAGACTTAGTTAGATAAACAACTGACTAAAATCGTTCGTTAAAAATTCAAAAGTTAATTTGCTCGATTCGTCTATCGGTCTAGGACACCACCCTTTCACGGTGGGAAGAGGGGTTCGATTCCCCTATCGAGTACCATTTAGTAATAGCACAGCTCGTAGGCCAATGTACACGGCTAACCTTGTTCAAATCGGGGCCCATGATACTAGTAATTGTTTCTGCGTAGCAGAGCAACATTGGGTAGAGTGAGAATAGTAAACTGTGCTATTACTAAATGGAAATTATGCCCCGGTGGTGAAATTGGTAGACACGCTGGTCTTAGAAGCCAGTGCGCGAGCGTGACGGTTCGAGTCCGTCCTGGGGCACCAATAATGGAAGTGTGGCAGAGTCTGGTTTATTGCACCGGTCTTGAAAACCGACGATCCTTAACAGGGTCCGTGAGTTCGAATCTCACCGCTTCCACCAATATTGGCCTGTTAGCGCAGTTGGTCAGCGCACCGCCCTGTCACGGCGGGGGTCACCGGTTCGAGCCCGGTACAGGTCGCCAAGTTTATATCTCGCTAGTGTAATGGCAGCATACCAGTCTCCAAAACTGTTGGTCGGGGTTCGAGTCCCTGGCGGGATGCCAATCAATAATGTCGTTGTCGCGATGTGTGGAAAAGAAAAGGAAATCGACAATATGTATGAAGTAAAAGGAAAAGATATAACTTTTAATGTTATGACTCTAGACGAGGCTATGAAAACAGCCAAAGTAATGAATGAGTATGTAACTATTAAGAGCAAAGAGTTTGAGCTAGTTGGCATCTTTGGTGCTGACGAAATTGTAGAAGGTGTATTGCCAAACGGCTTTACATACGACTGGAAGAAGCGTAGAATTTAATTTGTAATGCGACTGTGGTGAAATAGGTAGACACAAGAGACTTAAAATCTCTCGCCGAAAGGCGTGCCGGTTCGATTCCGGCCAGTCGTACCAGAATAATAGTGAGTTGGCCGAGCTGGTCGAAGGCACCTTCCTGCTAAGAAGGCATTCCTGCAAAAACGGGGATCAAGGGTTCGAATCCCTTACTCACTGCCAATTTAAAAGGAAAAAGTATGGCAAAGACTACTGCATCATTTAGACTGAGTAAGACTGCAAAACGCATGATTGCTCTAATGGGTGGAACTAATGAATATAGAAATGGTTGGAAGAGAATGTTCATCGAAGCAGAACATTCTGCAAGCATTGTTCCCAAGACAAGTAAGAAAGAACGATTTACAACTGGTACTCCTACCAGTGAATAAATAATTTCTGTTCCCTGATAGCTCAGTTGGTAGAAGCACTTGACTGTTAATCAAGGTGTCGCTGGTTCGAGCCCAGCTCGGGGAGCCAATTATTCGGAGAAGTAAGATGGTAGCAAAAAATGATATCACAGGAGATGCAATTCAAACGAAAGGCGTTACTAATGCATATCGTGATAACTACGATAACATCTTTAAAAAAGATAAAAAGACAGACGCAGAGAAATTCGACGAACAAGTTATAATGAAAAACGAATATTATGATTTGGACGGAGAAGGTGATACAACAGATTAATTGGGGGTATAGCTCAGCTGGGAGAGCAGTAGCTTTGCAAGCTAAAGGTCATCGGTTCGATCCCGTTTACCTCCACCAAACAAAAAGAGGAAATTATGTCACACGCAGATCCAATGAAAACTAAAACAGGTAAAACACGTTTAGGACCATTGAGCATTACGCAGTTGAAAGATATGTTAGAAAAAACTAGTCGTGCTAAAGACAAGGGTAAAATTCTAAATCGTATTAGAACACTTGAGTCTAGAGTTAAATAATTTTACGCTGGTTTAGCTCAGGGGTAGAGCAACTGCCTTGTAAGCAGTAGGTCGTCAGTTCAAATCCGACAACCAGCACCAAATAACCCGGCATCCCGTAGCCGTTAGTAAACGGGGGTCAATTGTCTGTACCATAAAAGACACGGTGCATTGGATCTACCGTAAGGCCCGCTTACATGGGCGACTTAAGAAATCACAAAGGCAGGGACGCTAACCTGTCTAAATGGAAAAGTACGTCGACGGGGTAGGCCACCCAGTTTAGGGCTCTTGTGGTGAGAGTAGCTAGACACTTTATGTAAACACACTTTGCTTAGACATAGTTCTAAGTTGGAAGGACTGCACACCACCGTTGCGAAAAGTGCGGAGTGTGTTTACATAAATTATGCGGGTATTCTCCTGGGAGAGGACTTAGCCTTCCAAGCTAATGAAGCCGGTTCGAATCCGACTACCCGCTCCAGTTTAATCGGAGTGTAGCGCAGCCTGGTAGCGCATCTGGTTTGGGACCAGAGGGTCCAAGGTTCGAATCCTTGTACTCCGACCAATTTCAATCGCGGGTTAGAGAAACGGTAACTCAAGAGTCTCATAAGCTCTAGATCCTGGTTCGATTCCGGGACCCGCAACCAATCATGCCTCTGTAGCTTAATGGTAAAGAAGCGAGCTTATACCTCGCCAAAGCACAGGCCAGATAAGCCTGAGTGTGCAGGTTCGAGTCCTGCCAGAGGCACCAAACAGCTCGCTATAGTTCAATGGATAGAACGAGTTCCTCCTAAGAATTAAATACAGGTTCGATTCCTGTTGGCGAGGCCAGATGTTGACATTTATAGATAAGTATGTTACAATTTATTTTTGGAGTTATCTATGAGTGAACGTAGCGCAAATATTGACATGGACTTGTGCGTAGAAAATGCAGGCGGCAATCGCTTTGAACTAGTACTAATGGCCGCAGCCCGTGCAAGAGAAATTAAAAGACAACAAAGTTCAAGCGAACGTTTTGAACACAGACATACTCCAGTTACAGCACTTCTAGAATTTGAAGAAGGCAAAATTGGAAAAGAGTATATTCGAAAAATTAAATAATGCCTGGATAGCTCAGGGGTAGAGCAACGCCTTTACACGGCGAAGGTCCGCGGTTCGAAACCGTGTCCAGGTACCAAACAAGGAAGCATAGATGTCTGATTTAGAGACTTTTGAAAGTAATAACGAAGAAGAAGCAGAAATTGCACAGATTCTTGCACTACAGCGAAACACGGCCGCAGTCGATGCCATTAGAGCAAAGATTGGTAAAGGGCCTAGTCTAAGCCATTGTGAAGAGTGCGGGGAAGAGATTCCCAAGGCTAGACAACAGGCTATTAGTGGTTGTAGAATGTGTATTGACTGTCAAACATATTTAGAAAAAAAGAATGCCAGAAATTAATGTTCACATAGACAACAAGCATAGTGTTGGTCTAGGGGACAATCTTTGCCTGTTATCTGCTCTTGCAAATATTCCTGACAAGGTAAATTTGTATACTTCTAATGACCACGAGACTTTTGATAAACTAAAAAAATATTCTCAGATATTTAGAATTCCAAAAGGTAATTTAGAAGTAAAACAAACGTCCGGCAACGGAAAATTTCCTAACACTGGATGGCCTTTTAAATTATTTACAAATTACTACAGGCCAATGTTTGTTTATGTAAACGGACAGGTCATTAAAATTGATCACACAACAGAGAAAAAGTGTATAGCCGTTGCAGGGTTTTATGAAACTCCACCCGAAGGCGCAGATATAACACAATGGCCTTGGTGTAAGCGTAGAGATTTAGAATACTGGCAACGAATCTTTGGTTGGCTAAAGTCCATGGACTATGAAGTAATCACTGTAGACCGTTCAGGATTTGATCTTGAAACTAAAATTGAGATTTTGGCCAAACATTGTAAGGCAATCATAAGTTATGAAGGCGGTATGGCACACTTATCGCATTTATTAAGACTGCCTTGTTTTCTTATTGACTGGAAACTACCAAGCCCTAGTACAACGTTAGGCAATTTTCATTGTGATTTTGTTCACAGAAGTGAAACGGTATACATTGTTAGAGATGACGAAGAACTTTTTAGTTGGAATTCAGATAAATTTGCATCTATGATATTTCATCTAAAACAAGGACAAACGAATAATAGATTGATTAACAAAACACATCAAATAGAGTTTGTTGATAATCGTATTCATGGGGATATTAAACTTGTGGATTTGGCAACAAAAGAGACAGTACTAACAGCACCGTCCGTTTTTGGTGATAACGAAATGGCACAATTAGTATCTAAATATTTTTGGACTGAGATGCCCAAAAGCATTTGACACACACTGGGAAAGAACATACAATAGAACTATTGTAAGATTTTAGATTAGTTACAGCAAATCATTCACGGCTAATACCCGTATCAAACGATGGGCAGAGATAACTTCACAGCCTATCAAACATGTAGCTCAAACATGTAAAAGAGTGGGCACAAAACTAATCTGTTGATTTCTAGGATGATTTCAGCAATTTAAACTATACTGACTGCACTTAATGTAGTAGACGGTGGCTCGCAAGGCTTGGAACACTGGAGGAGAAATCCATTGAAGGTGCCCTATCTGTAGCAATACAGACGCTTACGGAACTAACGACTAGGGAAAGACCTATATGTTTATGTACAGAACTTACATAATAGGCTTGAGGAACTGAACCGATATACAGGGGATGGGGTCAAGCAGAAAATAAAAACCGTTCCGCTCATCCTGCTAGAGACATAGAATGTTAACAGCAACCTTAAATTTTCAAGCATATCGAAAACAAAATACATTCTGAAAGGAAACACACATGAACGCATTTGTAACAGCAGTAGCAAACCAAGAAGCCCGTACCGCAAACGGTATGAAGGCACGTAAGTCAACAGCTAAGGCTACAGTTGACCTGTTTTACAACATCGGCGCAAGCCGTGGTAAGGACATCACTAAGGCATTTACTGCCGCGTATGTCGAGAATTCTGATGTAGCACTTCGCATTGCACAATGGGCACGTGATGTCCGTGGCGGTGCAGGTGAACGTCAACTGTTCCGCGATATTCTAGTTCATCTAGAACAACGCGATCCAGACGCCGCTTTGGCTTTGCTAAAGAAGGTGCCTGAAGTAGGCCGCTGGGATGATATCTTTGTCTTCCAAAGTCCGGTCCTAAAGTCAGCCGCTTATACCATGTTGGGCGATGCCCTTCGTGCGAAGAACGGTCTTGCCGCTAAGTGGACTCCACGTAAGGGTAAGATTGCGGCTGAAGTACGAGCATTCTTCGGAATGACTCCTAAGCAATATCGTAAGAGTCTTGTTGCTCTCACTACAGTTGTTGAAACACAAATGTGTGCCAACGACTGGGACAACATTAACTTCTCACATGTTCCTTCTGTAGCTGCTCGCAACTACAAGAAGGCATTCAACCGTCACACACCTGCATTTGCAGAGTATGTGGCCAAGTTGGTGGCAGGGGATAAGACTGTAAAGGTTAACGCCGATGCAATCTTCCCACACGATGTCCTTAAGGGCATCGCACACAGCTACACCAAGCTGGACAAGACAGAAACCGACCATGTCATCGCACAATGGGACGCTCTGCCTAACTATGTAGGTGACGCAAGTATCCTACCTCTAGTCGACGTAAGTGGTTCTATGACCACACCTGTTCCAGGTTCGTCTGTTCGTTGCTTGGACGTTGCAGTTGGTTTAGGTTTGTACCTAGCAGACAAGAACAAGGGTGCGTTCAAGGACACATTCTTGACCTTCTCAAGCAAGCCAGAACTTGTTACTCTAAAGGGTAACATCGTTCAAAAGGTTGACCAAATGTCACGTAGTAACTGGGAAATGAGTACCGACTTGCACAAGGCTATGGACAAGATCCTTAGTGTTGCTGTCAAGGGTAACGTCCCAGAAAGCGATATGCCAAAGATGTTGCTTATCTTGAGCGACATGCAGTTTAACCAATGTGCTCGTTTCGACGACACAGCAATGCAAATGATTGAACGCAAGTTCGCAGATGCAGGTTATACTGTTCCACAAATTGTGTTCTGGAACCTAAACAGTTCTGGTAACGTGCCTGTAAAGGCAGACAAGAGTGGTGCGGCACTGGTAAGTGGATTTAGCCCAAGCATCATGAAGGCCTTGCTTTCAGCTGATTTGGATCAATTCACTCCAGAAGGTATCATGCTTAAGACTGTAATGGTCCCACGCTACGATATCTAAAAGTTATGTTGTAGAAATACAACACTTTTGAATAGGGCCTTTGGGCCCTATTTTTTTAGATTGACAATACCAAAATTTGGTGCTATAATTATAGTATGAAAAGTAAACACTTAGCCAAAATTCGTGAAGTATTTGAGCAGTTAGGTCATGCATGGGTTGAACCCTATAGCACTACCGAAGGCGCAATTAACAGAGCAGAAGTAGGAAACCATCGTGGTTTATACTACATCTATCCTGACGTGAATTTCTATTTTGGTAAAGCGGCAACAAATACTGTAATTAATCGTCACCAAACACATCGTCCTAAATTGGATGTTGATTTGGCCACATTGTACAGTACACCCGTTGAAAAAGTAGAACCAAAATGGATGTTCCCAGAAGGTTGGAAAGAAGGTGTTTGTAAGTATATAATTGAAGGTGTAACAGAAATTCCCAGTCACTATGTTAAGATTGGTAAGAAACTTGTTGCACCCGGAGTGCTAGACTTTCCTGTAAAGCATAAAGTTGATGTAGATACATTGGAAGTTCTAGTTTGGAGTTTGGACCACTTAACTGCCAAACAGATAAGTGAAATTGAAGAAGCGGTAATTCCTGCAATTTGGCCTTATTGTAACAACGAAACATATAGAAAAAGGAAAAAAGAAAATGCCGTGGATTCAAAATTGTGCAGCAGATGATATTCCAAAAGGATTCCATGTTGCTGTAAAAGAAAATTCAATGTTGATCCAAATTGCTGACCCAGCAAGTTGGTTCCCAACACCAAAGCATCAATTCAAAGAAGTACATCGTTTTGAATTTCTTGACGTAGAAGAAAAAGACGAAGTGTTAGAAGAAGCAATGAAGTGCAGCCAAGAGCAAGCCAACGAGCTTGTTCGTTTGCTCCAACATGCACTAGACAATCACATGGACGTTATTGTTCATTGCTTTGCTGGCATTTGTCGTAGCGGTGCTGTCTGCGAAGTAGGAGTTATGATGGGATTTCAAGATACAGAAAGATTTCGTAGCCCTAACTTACTAGTCAAGCACCGTATGATGAAAGCATTGGGTTGGACTTATGATGCAGATGAAACGCCAAACATAGATGATTGGCGAGCTTTTAGAAATGATTTTTAAGAAAGGAGGGCATGATGCCTAGTGTATTTTTAGTCAGCGACACGCACTTTGGTCACACAGGTGTTTGCCGCTTCACACGTAGCGATGGCTTTACAAAGTTACGTCCGTGGGATGACCCGGACGAAATGGACGAAGCCATGGTTAAGGCTTGGAACGAAAGAGTCAAGCCCACAGATAAAGTCTACCACTTAGGTGACGTTGTTATTAACCGTAAGGCGTTAGGAACTTTAAGACGCTTAAACGGCGACAAGGTCTTAATTCGCGGTAACCACGACATCTTTAGAGATGACGAGTACAGACAATACTTTAGAGAATTACGGGCATACCATGTTATGAACGGAATGATCTTAAGTCATATTCCTGTACACGCAGATAGCTTAGGACGTTTTGGTGTTAACATTCACGGACACTTACACGCAAATCGAGTGCGTAAGGCCCGCGGAGTTGATGCTAAGACCGGCGAAGTGTTATACGGTGACGAAATTGATCCACGCTACCATTGCGTTTGCGTAGAACAAACACCAGACTTTGCACCTATCTTATTTGAAGATGTGTTAAAGCGAATTGAAGCAGAAGGTGGTAATGTGGGTTTTAGGAACGGCAACGGTCCTACAATGTAAGGAACAAGAATGTCTTATCGTGAATATTATTTCAAACAAATGATTAGAAGCGGTAAGGCATTCTTAATCTATTCTAAGGGTTTTATTTTGAATAGGAAAGCATAATGTATATTACTAAACAAGAAGTTGAGAAGATTCTAGCAGTCATGAACGAGTTCGACGATGCTAGATCTTACGAACTAAAATCAGATAATTCTAGCGGCATTGGTAGTATCCTGACACTTACTATGGACATGGATATCAACGATCGTCCTGCTAAAGTTAGAGTAGATATTTCAGGTGTGGAGACTTGGTAATGCCAAAATGTTATCAATTAATTGGAGTTCCTGCCGCAGGCAAGAGCACTTGGGTTTCTAACCAGGATTGGGCAAAGGACATGCCTGTAGTTTGTACAGATTCGTTTGTAGAAGCTTATGCTAAAGAACAAGGTAAGACCTATTCTGAAGTATTTGACGACTATATGCCAATCGCTGTTAAGTTAATGGTTAACCAAGCAAAGATTTGTGAAGCAAATAACTTAGATTTGATTTGGGATCAGACTAGCACAACCGTTGCAAGTCGAGCTCGCAAGTTTAATACTTTGCCAAGATACGAACATATTGCTATTGTATTCCGCACTCCTAACAGAGCAGAATTGGATCGCAGATTGGCTAATCGTCCTGGTAAGGTGATTCCACAATACGTTGTGGATCAAATGATCGACGGTTGGCAAGAACCAACCGAAGATGAAGGCTTCAAAGAAATTTGGTACGTATAACCAAACGTTGTTGACTGTATGTGTCTAAATGCATATAATAGATACATACAGTTTTTATCCCCTCATTGAAAGATTTAACACAATGACTTATTTTCTAAAACAAGGTAACACTTACAAAGTTTCTAAAAAGGAAGCTCTTGACATCCAAGAGAAACTTCCCGCTGGTAACTATGTCATCAAGAAAGATGAAATGACTGGGCAGTTGTTCCTTGAGGCAATTGACAAATTTGAATTCAAAGGCAAAGTCTACGGCGATACTACCAAACGTGCCGACCGTATTCTTTATGCATTTAACGATCGGCCTGCAGCTACTGGGGTAATGCTTACCGGTGAAAAAGGTTCAGGCAAGACTCTGCTGGCTAAAATGCTTTCTATCAAAGGATACGAAAAGGATATTCCAACTATTGTGATTAATGCACCGTGGTGTGGAGATTCTTTCAATGCATTTATTCAAAGCATTGAACAGCCCGTTATTGTTGTGTTCGACGAATTCGAAAAGGTCTACGACGAGCAAGAGCAAGAAGCTATGCTTACCTTGCTTGACGGTGTGTATCCAACTAAGAAGTTGTTTGTTCTTACCTGTAACGACAAGTGGCGTGTTAATCAACACATGCGTAACCGTCCTGGTCGTGTGTTCTATGCACTAGAATACAAAGGGCTCGAAGCAGACTTCATTCGTGAATACTGCGAAGACAATTTGAAAGCAAAAGAACACATTGATAAGATTATCGGCATCGCTGGTACGTTTGGTCAGTTTAACTTTGACATGCTCAAAGCTCTTGTTGAAGAAATGAACCGCTTTGGCGAAACTCCTCAAGAAGCAATGGCTATGCTTAATGCCAAGCCAGAGTATTCAGATGAAGGTCGTTACAAAATCAAACTTCTACTTAACGGTGAAGAAATTGGCGAGACCAGCTTTGAAGACAAGGAGTGGCATGGCAATCCGTTGACTAAACGTGTTCATGTTAACTACAAGAACTATAACCAAGACCCAGAGGCCGACGGCGACTGGGATTGGGACGGAATAATCTTTGAGCCAGCCAATCTTAAGAAGATTGACGACAATGGTAACAAGTATGTGTTTGCCAACGCAGATGGCGCTCAACTTGTACTAACTAGAGTCAAAGAACAAAGCTACCGTTACTGGGACGCTTTTTAAACACATAGCCGTTCAACTAGTCACTGGCAACTATGTGGAAAAGGTGTTGTAGAAATACAACACTTTTTTTTGGTTGACTTTTCTGGCTAAGATGCTATACTAAAAGCCTAGTAAGAAAGGAGCCCAAAATGGCAGAAGTTAAACTTTCCGGACTCTATAAAGTCACAGTAACCGAATATGAGCGTGGTTGGGGACAAAGAGTTGACCCAAACGATACTAAGTTCTTTACTACACTAGAAGAAGCCAAAAAGTATGCGGCACATTGGGAAGAAGGCGGTAGCCCAGACTACTATTGGAGAGCTCGCATAGAAAAGATTGATTAACCAAAATGGGCCTTTGGGCCCATTTATTTTGGACAGAAACCTGTCAATGACTCCAAATTTTGAAACCATCAACAGTTGACATATCAGGATATCTGCGTTATAATATACACATACTAAACAAACAAGCACCGAAAGGCTTACAATGGCAATCATTAATACTACTCCCCAAAACGAAGCAATTATGTCCAACGTGGGCGAAATTGGCGAGTTCCGTATTCGCAACTCTGCTAAGGCATTTAACATTTTGAGCTCGGGCTTGTATGCTAACAAGATCCGTGCTATCGTCCGCGAACTGAGTTGTAATGCTGTGGACAGTCATATTGCCGCTGGCAAGAGTGATGTTCCGTTTGATGTGCATTTGCCTAACCAATTGGAGCCTTGGTTTAGTATTCGTGACTACGGTACTGGTCTTAATCATGAACAAGTTACTAACATCTATACAACTTATTTCGAGTCTACTAAAACTAATTCAAACGAGTTTATTGGTGCTCTTGGCCTCGGTAGTAAGTCTCCTTTTTCTTACACTGATAACTTTACTGTAACTGCTGTCAAGGATGGTGTAAAAGGTATCTATACTGCCTTTATCAATGAGCAAGGCGTTCCTAGTATTGCATTGATGACTAACGAACAGTCTGACGAACCTGCTGGTGTTGAAGTTAAATTCAGCGTCAACGACCAATGGGACTTCAGCAAGTTTGTCGACGAAGCTCGCCAAGTATATACTTACTTTGCTCTGCGTCCTGTTGTAAGCGGCAAGACTAATTTTGAATTCCGCGATGTTGAATACTTGGACAAAGATATTATTCCAGGTGTCCACTCGTACAAAGACAGCCGTCGTAGCATTGCTATCATGGGTAATATTGCTTACCCTATTGAGATTCCGCAAGCAGACAATTCATTGGGTGATTTGCGTCACCTACTGAACTGTGGTTTGGAAATGCACTTTGGTATCGGCGAACTGGACTTCCAAGCGTCACGTGAAGGCTTGTCTTATATTCCGCAAACTATTGCGGCTATTAAGACTAAGCTAGAATCGTTGAATACTGCACTAGCATCTGTGCTGGCTAAAGAAGCAAATGCAATTCCTAACCTGTGGAATCGTGCCGTATTCCTTGCCAAGCGTTCTAATCATAGTCTGTGGTCTACGGCCGTTAAGAAGTATGCCATTGACACTAACTTGGTAACTTACGATGCTAACCGTTACGGCGGCACCAAAGAATTCAAGTTGGGTATTGACGAGCTTGCTAAGAAGTATAACATTGTCGTTCGAGGCTTTGACTATTCTAAAAATAGCAAAGCGTACTCTAACTTGAAGAATAGTACCAGTTATAGTGACCAGCGTAATCCGCAAACTAATAGTTACGACATGTTTCATTACTGGGGCTTTACTGTCAGTGACCGTGTTCGCTTTATTGAGAACGATACTAACATTGGTGCTGTTGAACGTGCTAAGTTCGACTATCGTACAAACAAACCGGACAATAGTGTTTATGTCTATGTGTTGGATCGTGCAGACAAGACTAAAAACATGAAGCTCAAGGCATTCTTGAAGGCAATTAGCAATCCTCCTTCTGCTTATGTTTCTAAGGCGAGTGCGCTTTTGAAGAAAGAACGTCAAGCAGGTGTTGCTAAAAATGTCACTATCTTGTCGCTACAAGAACGTGGCAATGGTGGTTACTATCGTGAGAAGGAAATGGTGTGGCGTGATGCTGGTAAGGCTGATAGCTTTGATGCTAACACTATTCACTATTACTTGCCTTTGAGTGGCTTTAACATCGAGTCCAAATTTGGTTTGGGTAATGCTAAAGAGTTCTACAATGACTTGAAGGACTGTGGTATTGATGGTTTGAAGACTACCATTTATGGTGTTCGTAAAGGTGACATTGAGTTTATCAAAACTCAAAAGAACTGGGTTAACATCGAAGAGCATATTGCCAAAGTTTTGAGCAAACCAATTGATAACAAACTTGTTATGAGTTTGGTGCTCCAGGCTATTGACAATAACACCAACATTCACTATAATAGCACAGTAGTAAGTGTTATTGCCAACAGCAATAGTCCTTACAAAGTGTTTGTGGAGAAACTGAAAGGTTTTGATAAAATTCGTTACAACGAACAGAGCTTGAAGCGTTTGTGCAATCGTTATGCCGCTGGCGTGTCGTTTAGCCCAGAAGCACAAGTTAACCAGTATGTCAAAGAATGTCATGCGTTGAATAATCGCTACCCATTGTTGGCATATCTGCGTAGTGTTCCGGCAGGTGAATTGGCAGATTATATTAATGTGATTGACACACAGAAAGGTATTTAAAATGAGCTATCCGTTTTTGATTCAAGGCGATAATGTTGTAGTTGTTATTGATAACAAACCACACACTATCAACAAAACACACATTACCTACTCTAAGGTAGTTGATGCTATTAAGGCAGGAGATTGGGATGCTGTAAAGGACGCAATCGAGCCTAAGAAAATTGTTCTTAACTATGGTAAGGGCAATGTTTCCATCCAAGGCGAAACCTTGTTTTGGAAGGGTGTGGAACTGCACACTACTTTGGCTGTAAAGATGATTGATATGCTCAAGGAAGGTTTCCCAATTGAGCCTATGGTTATGTTTATGGACAACCTGTACCAAAACCCAAGCAAGCGGGCAGTCGACGAACTGTACGGTTTCTTGGAAAAGGGCAACTTGCCTATCACTCCGGATGGCCACTTCCTTGCTTACAAGAAAGTTCGTGCTAACTATATGGACGTTCACAGCGGCACTATGGACAATAGTGTTGGTAAGGTTGTTGAAATGGAACGCTACAACGTTGACGACAACAAGGACAATACTTGTTCTACAGGACTTCACTTCTGTAGCAAGGATTACTTGAACTCGTTTGGCGGCGAGCGTACCGTTATCGTTAAGATTAACCCACGTGATGTGGTTAGTATTCCTAGCGATTATAACGCTACCAAAGGCCGTGCTTGCCGCTACGAAGTGGTTGGTGAAATTGATCAGGACAAAGCAGACCAAGCATTTACCCGTTCTGTCCAATCTAACAGTACCAACTACGACAAGCCAATGAAGACTGGTTCTAGCCAGTTCTACCGAGGCTATACTGCTGGTTGGCGCAACGAGTACAATGTCAGCGGTGAATTGTACGGCAAAGAGTATACCGACTATAGTGAAGGCTATGCTAAAGGCAGTCAGGACCGTATGTGGGGCAACCAAGAGCGTTATCGCTACGTTGCTCCAACAGCCAGCAAGTCTTGGCCGTTTCCTAAGCAATAATTAACATAGCATATAATAGGGCCTACGGGCCCTATTTTTACGACTTTTTGCGAGTGCGGTTTTCTTCGTTTGAATAAATACGTTGTAATGGTCTAAAAGACTTAAAAATAACGGAGATAGCACAATGGCGCTAAGAATTAGAAGAGGCACAGATGCTCAGCGTTCAGGAGTAGTTTTTGAAAGCGGCGAACTAGTATGGACTACCGATGGAGAACAACTTTGGATCGGCGACGGATTAACTGCTGGTGGCAAGCCTGCTGTAAGCGACAAGGTAGCCGGCTACGGATTGACTTATAACGCTGTAAGTAAGGAACTTGAAGTTTCAGGATTAAACACCGACGATGTAGTACAGGGTATCAATAACAAATACTTTACATCAGAGTTGGCTGTTGACGCTGTTGGTGCTGCTTTAGTTGCAGGTAACGCAACTAACATTGGAATTACATTTACATATTCAGCAACACAAGATGCTGGTGACAGAATTAATGCAACTGTGGCACTAGATGGAATTGGTATCACTGATGTAGTTAACGACACCACTCCCCAACTAGGCGGCAATTTAGATTTAAACAGCAACGATATTACAGGAACAGGTAACATAGATATAACTGGTGATATTGATGCAACAGGATATATTGCCGCAACAGGTGATATTACATCATCCGGAGTATTAGGAAACGGAACAATAAGTTTAGATAGCGACAGAGTTACTGTAACTTCTGGGAATTTAACTTTTGGAAGTTTAACCAGTGAAACTGGTATCGTAATGCAACGAACCGGCGAACCTACTACATTATTAACACTAAAAGGTATGACTGAAGGTCCACAAGCATCTAGCTGTGCTATTGACCACTACTCATCAAGAGGATCGTTATCTGCATTAGCTGCTGTGCAACCTGCAGACGCTTTGGGATTAAGTTCTGGTTGGGGACATACTGGTTCAGGTTATTTAATTTCAAGCATTGTAGGACACTTTGTTGATCCAGCCGGCGCAGTTTCAGGGACACAAGTTCCTGGTTTAATTGGTTTTGTAACATTCCCTGACAATAACGTAGCAAATGCCAAAGGTGTGTTTATAAACAGAAAAGGGTACATGACTATCGGAAGACAAATTACCGATGATGCCCTTGCACATATTGACATTAACGGTGTAATGTTATTAGCAAAACAAACTGCTGCACCAAGTGCGCCAGCTGAAGGAATGATTGCTGTTGCTGATAGAACAACCTGGGATCCAGCAGGCAAAGGAACTGGCGGAAGCTATCCTGTGTACTATGACGGTACTACATGGAACGCATTATTCTAATATAGCAAGTACCTTTTCAATAAACTCTGTTGGGTAGTTAGTTCTAAAACTATTCCAACAGAGTTTTTCCATGAGTGGCAACGGTTGAGGTTGATCCCAACCAATTCCTAATTCTGAAATATATTTTTTCATTTCGTCTTGTCTAGTACTATAAATGTGACTAGCATGATCAGCAATAGTAATAGGACCTTCATTACCGTTATAAGTGAAGAAGTAGTTGATACTTTTTAACTTTCCGTCTACTACAAAATAGCTACTAGGATGCATACTGTATTTGTATAATCCTAAAGACTTGTGTGCTTTAATAATGTTCAGCATTTGGTCTTGCCAGTTGGGTAATACTTCATCAAAATTGGCACTATTGCATTTTGACATTTCCCAAAAGTCAGGACCATCTACTTGTAAGAATAGTTTTTGTCTTTCTAAATCTATATTGATAATTGTTGGAACAAGTTCAGGATATCTATTACGCATTTGGGTAAGGTAGTTAACTTCTCGCAACCATTTAGCTGTCATTTTAGAAGGATCTACTACTTGGTTCTGCCCTTTATGATAATCTCCTTCTGTTGTATAATGTTGTACAAAGACTTTTTTATCAGTACTCATTAAACTAGTGTAAATAAGATTATTGCGACATAACCCGTGTCCAGGCACATTGTTATAATAGTATTCGTAATTCATACATTTAATTATCAAGGATAGATATGTTAAGAGGTATTAACGGCCAACCTTATTTCAATATGGAACAGTATATTGATATGGCTAAATTTCAAGAACTGCAACCAGAAATTATCACAGGGTTTGCAGAAGCAAGAATGTATGCAAAAGAAGGTACATGGATGAAGCCAGGATTTACATTTGAAAATATGAGCTACATTCCAAATTGGAAACCAATGTACCAAGCCCTCGAAGAATTTATGGCTCTGGACAACAACGATCCAATTAAACTAGCTGGTAGTGAGTTTTGTAAAGACTTTGGCGATTACAAAATGCGTAATAAACTCACACGTTTTCTTAAAATGGCCATGGGCGCATACGATCCTTACATATATTATTTTCTGTGGGAAGAAGGATCCTGGGATGATAGAACAGCGCCTCGTAAACTAACGGAAGAAGCACAATACTTTCCTAATGTAGTCAAATGGGTCGAGAGCATGGTAGGAACTATATTTCAAGATATCGGCCGTGTTATATTCTTTCATTGTGAAGCAGACGGTATTCCTTTTGAACACAGAGACTTGGACGCTAAAAACGGCATGAATATTGTCAAACCTCATCGTAACGAATTCATACACATTCGCCCTAATACTAAGAAAGCATTTTACTTATGGGATCCAGAAAATAAAAACAAGACTTATATTAATTGTCGAGCAGCTTGGTGGAATGATACTGATTGGCACGGCGGCGAAAGAATTATGGAACAAAGTTATGGGTTAAGGATTGATGGAAAGTTTACCGAGGCATTCCGTAAACAACTGGGTGTAGACCATATAGAGAGTTATTAATGAAACCATTAGACGAACTAGCAATTAAATTACAAGTATATGCTGACCTAGACGAAGCTAAGGAATACTACGAAATTTTAAAAAAAGATTTTGCTGACAAACGTTGGAATGTATACGAGGGAGAAAAGCGTCTTACAAAAGAAGCATGGTATGGATTTGAAAATGTTGCTTACGAGATGCATCCAGGCGGTTGGGCCATACAATCTCATTTAGAAACAGACGATGTATGCGCTCCGTGGATTGTTGACACGTACAATCCTATTTTAAGAAAAGATAATCCAATGGTTTTTGGTTTTGCAGAAAAACTACTAAAGAAAATTCCAATGGCAAAATGGCTAAGTCTAAGTGAAACGCCGCCTGGCGGAGGTATAGTTTCTCATCAAGATAGTCATTGGCATATACACTTGCCTTTGTACAGTCCTGAAAAAAGTTTTCTAACATGGGACAACGAAAACAAAGAGCCAGTGTATTGGGAACACTATCCAGCAGATGGCAGCATATATGCATGGAATACAACACAGCAACACTCAGTATTAAATCAAAGCAATGAAATTAGAGTACATTTGTTCTTTAAAGTTGAAATTGAAGATGTGCCAGAACTATTAAAAATAACAGGTAAGATATGAGCGATGCACCTCCAGTAATGTATAAGGATCAACCTGGTTTTGATTACTGCTTAGAAGTATTCACTGCTTGGAAAGAACATCAGAAAATTGATTTCGACGAACAACGAATTGATATGATGCGTCAAAGAAAACATTCTAGCAAAGTAGAAGAGTTTTTAACACCAGAAGAATTTAAAGAGCTTACTAGTTTAATTGTAGACAACCCTACATGGCATTTGTTTTGGGAAGGAGGGAGTGCTCTAGCAAATATTAATCCAGAGTATCCTAACTACAATAGAATTATGGAATTAACTGTAGATAAAATCAAAGCTGTCAGAGGCGACTTTAAAATAGACAACATGTTTGTGCGTAGAGCAGTTAATAGTTTGCCATTGCATACAGATCATGTTTACAATTGGCCAGATAGATTGCCGTCATTTACTTACGTAATTCCGTTAGCAGCAGAACGTGATGGAAAATTTACAGATGACTGGTCTGGTATCAGTACAGTTATGTTTGAACAGTATCAGTATCGTAGAGCATACGGTGCTGAGATATTTGATGTAGAGTTAAAAACAAACAAACTGTTTGATATGTCAAACTATGACCATGTTAGCCAGCATACAGAACAAGCACTGGAAGGTCTAAGTTTAGAAACTGTTTTTCCTTGGAAGCGACAGTCTATGATGACAATGGACGCTTACAGACTACATTGTAGCAATGACTGGAAAAAACACGGCTTTGATGCAAAATGGTGTTTAATCATTCAGTCTGCGATTGATATCCCCAGAAGTTAAACATATACTTGTCGGCATACCCACAGTTTAAACCTGCATGCCACGAATAGCATGTGGGCCATTGATATATAGATCCTTGCTTGGGTTTGTATATAACAGTATCCTCGACAATACTAACATGGCCGTCGTGCGGCTGTTGTATATAACAAGTATACCGAACAGGGTTAGGTAACTTTTTAAATTCAACTATGGCTTGATGTGCGTCCCAATGCCACGGTGTAATTTTTCCTGGGCGTATCTTGCTTATCCAAACCATCCAAGGAGTTGCATTGACTATCTTTGCAAACGCATCTGCAACTATCTGATCAAAGTGTTCTCCTGGAAAAAAGTTTGTCCATTCAACTGCATCTGTTCCGTACTGATATCCTGCTTTTTGCATCATGGCATCCATTTTGTCAAAGTCTTCAGTTTTGGGAAACGCACCTCTATCATAAATTAGAGTTTGACCTTTGTGTTTAGAACAACTTTCAATAACAGCGTCCCATAGAATGCTGTCGCCAGTATTACCTATTAATTTCATAATTGAATTCCTTTGTTTTACGCATAGCACTATTAAAAACTAGTACAGGTAATTTTTTTTCAAAAGCAATACTCAAAACATTCCAGCCGTGTGCTTTGTGTTCGTACTGCCTTTTACTTGTTCCTGATTCCACCCACCAAGGTGTATAATCATCGTGGTAGTTCTCATCGCTACGTTTTGGAGATACTTGTATATGCGGGGCGTGAAACTGTTGTTGTCCGATGCTAGGACATCCTAATTCTCTGTATGTTGGCAAATGAATAACATAACATTGCACATGCAGCTCGTAATAGCCCTTAACAAGTTCTCTATCAAGAACATGACCTATAATAAAAAATCTTTTGTTTTCTAATTCTTTAATAAACAATTCTTTATCTAAAAAAGAATGCCCAGCACGAGTAACAATAGCATACTCATACTCAACTGGTATAGCACGAAGCTGATTGTCTTCGTTATGATCGTTTACTGTAATTTCAATTAGTTTCATACCATGTAGGCAACTGTAATTTTTCAACGTTATTAAATTTGCTAATATGTCCTGCAAGTTGTGGATCTTTGTTATAAACATTTCCGGCTCTTGTAACAAAACCAACATAGCAATCGTAACTCATTAAGTCATTTATAATTCGTTGTTCAGCATCGAGTCTTGTCTTTAAACTGTAAAATGCACTAGTTAAGTAATAGCTGAATATGTTACTGAAATTAACAAACGTTCCTGGGCAATCATCTACTAAACTCTTTACATCAAAATTTTCAAGTACATTAATATGAACGAAATCAAATTTAACTGTGTTAACAATATGCAACCAGTTCTCTGGTTCGTTATCGTTATACATACTAGCAAAGCCGTAATCCCATTCTCTTCCTATAAATCTAAATTTACTACGACCTAGTTTCATAATAAAATCTTTATAGGATCCACCATTGTAATGTAAAACAACTTCTTTCATACAATCTAATGCTAGGTAACTATAATCATAAAAACGAACTGTAGTATTCTCGTCATAGCCGTATCGATTTAAATAATTAACCCAGTTAAGTCCTGCCGCAGGTGTAACTAATTGTTGTATTTTTGGCATTTGTAAATCATGCATTGGCTCGTTATTAACCGGATAAAAGAATGCGCCATGCCCTAAACTAAATTTTTTGTTTTGCCACTCTAGGCTTTTTTCAAATGCTTCCTCGGTAGACCCGTCAACATAAAAAATATTATTAGCTAAATCCATCTTGTTTGCTTTGTGCAACAGAATGTCTTTAGCTTTATCTTTTAAATTTATAATTTGAAATTTATCTGTTAATTCTATATCAACTACACTAACATCAAGAATGTCAATACCCGTAGGAACAATAACTGCTGCTTTAAAAAATGCTTTAGCAAACATAAGCATCTCTTCTAAGTCTTTACTTACTACTATAAAAAATTTTTCACTTAATTTAAAAAGTGTTTGATCGCTTACATTTTTAATTAAATTACGAGAAGAAGGTACGCATTGGTCAATTTGATCCAATACGCACACTAGAATGTCACTGTGATTTGTATTTCCGTATTTGATCACGTTCTACTCCTACTGACAAGTTCGCAGAACTCGTCCTTTTTATTTCCTACTTTAAAATGTGCAATCATATGAATCCTATCCTGATTGCTGTTATTAATTACTTCGTGATCTTTGCTCACATTTAAAAGTATACTCATGCCTGAAACCCAAGGTACTGTTTTCCCGTCAACTGTCATGATACAATCTTGTGGTTGTATAATTGCTACATTTAAAGCAAAGTCGTGTTCAAACGGATCAAACCCTTGTAGGTCATCGGGCTCGCAGTCTCTATGTAAATTAATTCTGCCGCCTGCGGCTAATTTCATAAAGCGAATTCTTTTGTAAGACTCTGCTGGAAATGACTTCCAAAATTGTGTTATACTTGGAGCAAGTTTAGTTAATTCTGTCCAATTGTATCCGTTATCAGTGTCTTGATAAAACTCGTATCCGTTTGTTTTATCAACACCAAGCCCGTGTAAACAGCAACTAGTCCAACCATCATGTTCTTCTGAACCTCTGTGAGAAACATAGTAAGGTTCTACTTGTTTGGCTTCCTCTTCCCATTGACTTATATCAAATGGTACCTTTAATTCTAACCAATCTATACGTTCTGGTTTGGCAAACAACCAACGAACCAGTGCTTCATTATTATCCATGAGGTATTTATGGCATAGTAAATACATGATGGAAATAATCGACCAGGGTATATTCTTTTTGGAAATTAACGGCACAACTGCCTGTATGAATTTTAATCCAACGAGCAAAAAATATCCTGCTGAATTAATTGAGTCTAGCTTTAACAGAGAAAAGAATATGTTGTTAAAGATATTGCACTACAATTGGGCTCCTAAGATTCTTGAAATTAATCCGTATGCAAAACGAATTGTTTTTAAATGGTACAATAATACTGCTGAAAGTTACTTACCTAAAAACTACAAAGCACAACTAGAACAAATTGTAAAAGACTTGCACAAAGAAAAACTATACAAGCCTAATTTCTATCCAAAGTGTTTTTACACCGACGATAACGATATACTTCATGCTTTTGTATTTTATAGTACTAGCGAATACTCAGAGCAACCAATTGGTATGGACTTTTACAAGCCTGTACTCAACGATGACAGATTGGCATTAGTAGAGAATCTAAGCGTTGATGGAAGACTAGATATGTCCGTGTTGATTAAACACGCCTTTAACGATTACATAAAATGGCCTGGAGATCCTTTGCCAGAGATTTATAAAAAAGTATATGAGTAAATTTTGTCCATTACCTTTCGTACACATAAGCTCAACTAACGATGGAAACTATCGTGTGTGTTGCTACAGCGAAGAAACAGCAATACTAAAAGAGGACGGTACTTCTTATAATATGCGAAAGGACAGCATTGTAGAAGTATGGAACAGTGACTTTTATAAACAACTTAGACAGGATTTACTTGACGGAGTTGAAAATGAGACTTGTCAAACTTGCTGGAAACACGAAGCATCTGGGGTGTTTAGTAAACGACAGCAGAGTATAAAAGAACTAGAAGGATTTTATACTGAAGGAGTAGTTGAACAGTTGCCTACTATGCTTAACATTAAAGTAGGCACATTGTGTAACTTAAAGTGTATTACATGTTATCCAGGAGCCAGTAGTCAGCATCAAGAAGAAGTCGAGCAATGGATTGAGCAAGGAGAAACGCCCCCAACTCTAATTAAATTGTTTGACGAAAGACTCAAAAAACTTAATATATCTTTGGACGAGTATAATCCTAAAAACATCAATGTTGATTCTGTAATTAAAAATTTAGATCCTAGCCTAAGTGTTTCAAAAGAATTAAACTTAGTAGGAGGAGAACCGTTAGTTAATCCAGTAGCACTTGAGCTCATCAAGCATTGTGTTGACCAAGGATATTCTCAAAATATGATGTTGTCCATGATTACAAATTTAACAACAATCAATCCAAAGATAATAAAGTATTTCAGTAGTTTTAAACATCCTATTATTATGGTCAGTTATGACCATGTTGATCCTGTTAAGTTTAACTATATTCGGTATCCTGCAAACTACAACCATTTTTATAATAATCTTAAAACGTTGATGTCAAATAGTCAAATAGAAATTAAATTAAGCACCACGTGGAGCATATTTAATATTTTTGACTTGCCAGAAATATTTGATCACTGGGAACTACTAAGCCAGGAGTATAAGAAAAGATTTATTATAAATTTTCAATTTGTCATGTACCCTGATTATTTTAACATTCAGTATTTGAGCACAGACAAAAAGAAAGAAATTTCTAAAATTGTTAACGAGTATCTGGTTAAGAATTCTAACTATAAAATATTTAGAGAAAATCCTGATATGCTAAACTTAGTAAAATCGATTGATAATTTTATGTACACTCCAGTTAGCAACACTGAAGAAGTTTCTAAAGAAAGAGAACGAGTTTTAAAACTTTATGATAAAACACGGAGCACAGATTATCTTAAATGCTTTAGCAAATTAGGATAATAGTGTTTTGTAATATAGTTATATACAGTTTCTGTCCGTGAACTACTGGGCCACATTTTTTCTAAATGACTATAGTCCCAAACTACTCTTTTGATAGTCCAGTAATTTTTGACAATATCGTTGCATTCAAACATTAATGCATCGGCTTGTTCTTTAGAAGTAATATCGCCTTCGTCACTTCTAGTCCAAGTTAAGTCGTTTGGAACATTATATCCAAACTTTTCTAAATTCATCTCAATTTCAGACAAGAACATATACTGGTCAAGATCAGTATTTGCTCTAAGACTTAACGGCCAGAAGGTTAATAAATCAATATACTTGTGACCTTCTTCCACATACCAGTGACTAACTGCTTTAACACTTTCAATTGTATCTTTAGGTAATCCAATAACTATGCCTGCTGTTAAGTATAAACTATCGCCCCAACACTCTTTAGCTATCTTTAAACCTTCAATTTTCTTTTTATGACTCCCGCCTTTTTTAACTGCTTTAGCAGTTGCATCACACCAAGTTTCTAATCCCCAGTATGCTTCTACAATGCCAATGTCTTTTATTAACTGTGCTTGCTCTGGGTTTGCAGATATAAGATCCATCCTTAAATATGCCCAGAACTGCGGTTTGAACGGAAGTGTTTGTATTACTTCATTGATTAATCTTAACTTATCTGTGTAATCATTAAAAGTATCGTCGGTAATCAAGTACTTATAGGTTCCCCATTTTTCCCAGTTGTCCATCATTTCTTTTCTAATGACTTCTTGATACTTTACATATTCTCTTGTACTTTGTCCTCTGTGTGGATAACTGCAAAAACTACAATTGAAAATACAGCCTCGACTAAACTCAATAGTAAGAACTTCTTCTGATGTTATACCATCAGAATCTTGATATTCTGTAATAGCTTCGTTGAATATAAAGTCTCCGCTCTGTGCTTTTATATCGTAATTAATAATCTTATTAAATAACCTTTTAGGTCCTTTACCGCTAATACTGTGCAAATAATCAATCATTTGATTTTCACTGTATCCAATGAATACATTATCAACACTAGGCTCAGTTATATATTCGTAACTTTTTCCGCCACCAATAACTACCTTGGTCTTTTTATTTTTAGATCTAATATAGTCTACGTAGTCCTCTATGCCATCTCCACTGAATCTGTAACTTAAACTGTTACGATACCAATCGTGTTCTTCAACACTAAAGTCGTCCCACGGTGACGGCTTCTGAAGAGTCCTGGTACCTACACTATACCTACTGTTTGGTCTAGCATCATGTCTATAAGGAAACCAAGTAGTACTAAAGCCAACTAATAGTGTTTGATCCGATACAGTTTTGTCAATGATTTCTTTGAACAAATCAAAACTCATTGCCGATGTAAAGTCGACAACAAGTACAGTATAACCCGCTTTCCTAATTTCACTGGCAAGCCTATAAGCACCGTAACCTCGGCTGAACCAGTCAACACCTGGAGTATCGGCAAAGAGGACTACATTATACATTCTCGATTTCCTTAACTACGCACGGATCAAAAATTCTAGCACTTGACTTGCTACAAAATAAACCGCAAGCGGACAATCGTCCTTCTTTATATGTTTTGCTCCACCCTTCGGCAATCTTACTAACGAACTCTCCATGTACTACATCGTTCCAATTTGTTTTAAGTAAGTTAATCTTATCACCGCCGTGTGCTTCCCATATTTCTAAAAACTTATCTGGTAGGGGTTTAAACTTGTATAAGTGTACACTAGTTGCAGTATATACGCAAGGAAAGAAGTATCCTTCTGCTGAAATATAACAAGTCTTTCTTTGTTGTGCTTCGCACGATATAGGGCTAGGCTCAGTTATCTTTAACGCTTCATTGACACGACTAACTCTATCCTTTTGAAAAATCAAAGGATGTACATAGTCTTCTTGAGCTGGCGGCTCTATTTTAATTCCGTTACTGCCCTGATTGGTTAGTTCAAACAAATCGTCAACTAAAAATTTATTACTGCGTTTAAAAATAAAATGTTCAAATCCTAAACTCTTAGCAAAACGTTCTGCTTCTTCTACTTGATGTTCATTATGCTTAAAAACAATAAACTGCCAGTCTGCTTTGCCGCCAGCATCCCTATATGCTTTGACATTGGCCATGACATTATTCCATCTCACGTTAACACGGTAGATGTGGTTAGTATCTTCTAAACCGTCGATGGCAAATTTTACTGTCCCCTTGTCCCCAAAAACTTCGGCGAGTTCTGTCCAAAATTTTGGACTCTTCATTCCACCGTTTGTGCTTACAGTAATATAAACATGCGGTGCTTTTCTTCTTATAATCTTACAAACTTCTAAAAAGTTTGGAGCAGTACATGGATCGCCTACCATTCCGCTAAAATAGATGTTTTTTAAATTGTCGTACACTTCTTGTGGAATTCGTTCTTCGTAGAACTCAGTCGGAAGCCAAGTTTGTGCAAACCAAGAGTAGTCTCCAGGTTTGAATTCTCTAGTACATTGAGGACATGCGGCATTACAAATAGAACTATGCTCGATATCAATCTCATCTATCAAGTTATAAAATGTCATGTCAGTATTTAACTAAGTATATAACTGTCAAAAAGTTTTATGGGAACACATTTAATCAAACTTTACCAAAATAAAATTTACGGATCTGGTTACACTGATCCGGAGTTTAGTCTTATCGGTGCAGACAGCAGGAACCATTTCGAAGGACATTTAAAAACACAACCTGCGGATTGGGAATATCGAACTAAGCGTGTCTTATATACTAGAAATAGCCTAGGACATAGGTGTAAAGAGCTTGATGATCTCAGTGACGATTTTATCTTGTTCATAGGATGTAGTTTGACAGAAGGTGTAGGAGTTACATTAGAAGATTCGTTCACTTATAAACTATCCCAACAACTAAACATGGACTACTACAATTTAGGACTTGCTGGTAGCGGTGCCGACTTGTTATCTGAGAATCTAAGTATGTGGTTTAAAAACATTAATAAGATTCCAAAACTAGTCGTTATTCAATGGCCGGCACCTAATAGACATTATCAAAGATTTGAAGACGGGCTTACTCCTGTAGGTGCATGGATTGCTGTTAGAAACGGAATAGTATCACAGGAAGTTAAAGAAGCTACTAAGTATGATTTTGTAAATGACAAGGTAATCAAAAACTTTGTGTCCGCTAGCGATGCTGGTTACTTTGAACACTTTGCTAATGTGTTTAGAACAACAACTTTAAATTTCTTAGACTGCTTGGGAATCAAACACGTAGAGTTTACAGACGAACAGTTTCCTAAACTTGATGTAGGAAGAGATTTAATACATCCAGGAACACAAAGTAACCAAGCACTGGCTAACTGGTTACGGTCTATAATTTAATTTTTTCTCAAAATAATTTTCAAAGAACTTTTTTCTGTTTTCATCTGCTTCGGGTGTGTAATTATTTACGGCAGGTATATCTAATAATTCAGAAATTGGTAATTTAAAATCTCTGTGTAGATTTCCAAAGTTCCACATAATTTCTTTAAATTTGTGATAGTGGTTAGTATAGATATCGCCAACGTGTGCATACGCATCAAATATATCCATATGCTCGTTCTTCCATTTTAATGGAGGCATTGATGCATGTAAAGATTGTCGTTTTAATTCTTCAGGGATTTCAACTTCCCTATCTACTAGAGAATATCCTCTGGTATTCCAGTCCTTAGAAAGTGTGGATAAGTTTTCATTCTCTTCACTAGGAATAGTTAATGGGTAGTATATTAAACTTTCTCCAGTCCAGTTATCTAGTAACCATTGTTTTGTTTTTTCTAAAGTGTCCAGAGTCTCATACTGTAGTCCTGCAATAAAAGACATACTTGCTCGATAAGGGCCACGACTTAAAAAGTACTCTCTCGCTTTTAATATACCGTTGACTAGCTTTGTAGTTTCCATACCTTTGCCAATGCTTTTAGCACTGGCATGATTTAAACTTTCAATACCGTAGTGTTGTCCAAGTACTCGCATACGTGCTAGGTGTTCCCAGTCTTGTGGTCTTGAAACTAACAAGTCGGCTCTTATAAATGCAGCATACCATGGCTCAAACGGTAACTTATCAACTACATCTGCAAACTTAATAATCTTTTCAGTTCTGTCGTTAAAAGTTTCATCTGCAAGATAATAATTTTTAATACCCCATTTATCGTAATTACGTTTCATGTCGGTTTCAAAATCTAGTGCATCTCTAGTGTAATCGCCTTTGACACCTAAAATAGGAAAATTACAAAAGTCGCATTTGAATTTGCATCCACGACCAATTTCCACTGTAAGCATTTCATACTCGTCTATGAAGTCTCGGTCTTCATAGTCTTGAGTAAGACTCGCCATAGGAAACGCTGGGTACATTTTGTTTGACTTAATTAAACGCTTGCCGCTTCTTGCTTGTTCATCTAAGTCAGTATGGGGTCGAGTTCCGTTGCCGGCAATGTACTTTGCAAGAGATAGTATGGCGTTATCGCCAAAACTATCAATGTACCAATCTATGTATTTCTTATCAACATTAGTTCTTAAAACTTCCTGGCTACCAAGCACTATAGCTACATCTGGATACTGCTCTTTAAGCCAGCGAGTTAGATCATCAATTTCAGGCTTCCATGCATTTGCAAAACAACTAAAACCAAAAATCTTTGTGTTGCTGCCAACCCGTGATCGTATCAACTCTTTGAGTTTTTCAAAATCCCAAAATAAAACAAAGTCCACAACTTCACAATCCCAACCTTCTTGGCGTAGCACGTGAGCTATACGATGTGCGCCCGTTCCCCTAAAGTTATTAGAGTCGTTTATAGAGAACAGTAAGCTATGAAATTTTTTGGACATACAGTAATTATGTAAATATCCTATTGCTGAGACACTTTATGAAATGCGTAATAACTGGTCATACAACAGGATTAGGTAAAGCCCTATACAATTATTTCCAAACATCAGGTTGGGAAGTTGTTGGAATAAGCCGACAAACTGGTTACGACTTACGTGCCGATTTAACACCAATTGTAGATATTATCAACAATGCAGATTTATTTATTAACAACGCAAATGTTGATAGAGCACAGCTAGAACTCTTGAATTCAGTAAATCATAATATTAAACAAATTGTACTTGGCAGTGTGGCAGGAGAGTTCCATAATCAACTATTATCGGACTATAGTAAACACAAGTTTGATCTTGCTAATCGTTGTAAAGAACTTAGCTTATTGCCAAGTACAAAAATTTTACACATACAAGTTTCGATGCTAGAAGATGCTGTGAACAGCGATGTTTTAATTTCTTACAATGAAGTAATCGATGTTATAGAGTTTTGGTTAAGAAACCCAAGATTTACAAATATTTCTTTTGAGTTTAAACTAACAGATTTTACACTTGAAAGAGCAAAAACAGCATTTAACATATCAAAAGAAAATTTGGATATAATTACAGGAAAAATCAAGTAATGGATAGGTACGATTTATCAAACACACACATTAAAATTTACTATGAGTCTTGTTCAGAGTTTGAAGATGTGCGTGACATTGTACTTGCTGAAGGAAATTGGTTAGGTGCAAACTATACTAAAGACAAACTTGTTGTTGAAAAGCACAAAGGCTTTGGTGTTGTATACCAAACAAGTACAGGTAAACCTATGGTAATGGGGGGTGTATATCACGACGAACGATATCCACATAATGTTGCAAACATCGTTCACAGGGGGTTTACATTTCCAGAATTTAGAATGACGCCGAGAGACATGACTGACGGGTTTAGAGTCACTTACAGTTTAATGAAAGCATTAGAAGCAGTAAATAACTTTGACGGTTATATTCTTACAATGCAAAACAGAGATAAAAAAGAAAGTAAAGGATGGTGGGATAGAGTATTTGTTAAGCACATGTTGATTGCTAGCGAAGGAACGTATACTAACGGAGGTGGCTATATACAAACTGCTCCTTGGAATGTACAAAAGTGCTGGCAAAATTTTGTTTATCATGAAAAAGTTTCAGGTGTTATTACTGAACAATGGAAACCTAAATTAATTACACACAAGGAGTGGTTGCAGTTGGAGCCCGGACTATGAATCTAAATTTAAAAATTAGAGTGTTTCAGACTATAGGTCATTTGTTAAGTTTATGTGGAGTTGCATACATTATGCAAACTGGCCAATACTATCTACTATTAATTTCGTCAGTAGTGTGGTTTTTTGTTGGACCAATTAGTCAAGTACTCACCCTACATAGACTGCTAACACATAGAAGTTTTAAAGTTAACAAAACAACAGAAACACTACTATCGTTAATAAGTGTTATATCAACAGTTGGGCCTACTATGTCCTGGGTAAGTACACACAGAATACATCATGCCAAGACAGATACAGATGATGATCCACATAGTCCAAACATTAACAGAAAGTTTTCTATCTTACGAGGACTACAAGTTTGGATAGGCTACGGTTGGAAGATGCATAAACTAACACCATTTCTTGTAAAAGATTTATTACGAAACCCTGTACATAAATTTATCTTTGACAATTACTTTAAACTTTTAATAGCTTACATATTCTTGTTATTTCTAATCAACCCTATATTAGTGTTATTTGCCTATGCTATACCTATGAGTGCAACTATCTTACTTGTGGGCATTGTTAACGTTCTTGGGCATGTACACGGTTATAGAAGTTACGAAACTAGAGACCTGAGTACTAACAGTTGGATAGCAAATATTTTTAGTATGGGCGACGGTTGGCATAACAATCACCATGCTAACCCACAGAACTATAGAGCTGGAGAGCAATGGTGGGAATGGGATTTAATTGGACGAATCATTGATGTTATCAGAACCGATAAAACTAGTAAGCAATTATAGAGATATACTTAATATTGCATACATGGTTTCAAATGTATGCAATTATAAATGTAACTATTGTTTTGATGGTTGCAATGACGGCACAAAACGATTCAAAGAAGATTGGATCAAAGTATCCGATAATCTTATACACTTGTTAGATTATTATAAAGAACATTCAAGAAAGAAGAAGTTTGAAATTAGCTTATTAGGCGGAGAACCTACGCTGTGGAAGCACCTTCCAGAGTTTTGTTCAAAACTAAAATTACATCACAATGTTTCAATAATGATTGTATCCAACGGATCAAGAACATTAGATTGGTGGAAGGAAAATTCAAAATACTTTGATCAAGTTGTTCTGAGTTTTCACATACAAGAAACAAACATAGATCACTTCATATCTGTTGCGGATGCGCTGTATGAAAACAACATAGTAGTTACAGGACTAGTTATGATGGATCCTGATTACTGGATTCAGTGCACCGAGGCCATCGAACAATTAAAAACTAGCAAACATACGTGGGCAATCAATTTACAAAGTTTAGAAGATAACAGTAAAAGAAAAATTACTTATACAGACGAACAAGCAGAATTTATCAAAACAAATTCTCTAGTTAGAAAAGGAAACTGGTTGTATTTGTTAAAAAATATATTTAAATCATACTACTATCAAAAAGAACCAACTGCAACATTCGTTGACGGAAATAAACGAAAACTTCAGTCCAACGAAGCAATGCTAAATGACTGGAATCATTTTAAAGGTTGGTCATGCAACATTGGAGTGGATAGGTTGTTTATTAATGTTGACGGAACAGTATCTGGTACTTGCGGACAACTGCTGTATGGCGAAAAGTACCACTACAATTTATACGATATTAATTTTAAAGAAAACTTTTGTCCAGAGATTAAGTCGGTAATCTGTAATCAAGCTAATTGCCTCTGCGTTACCGAAGTAAATTTAACTAAGGAGAAAGTTTAGTAATAGGAATATCCGAAGAACATGTACAGAAGTTTCTTGTGCATATAATAGGATCTTCTGTTGGTGTAAAAGTTCCTTGGTATATATTTCCTAGACTACCACCAACTCTACAAGTTGCACGATGTACCTCACCATCCCAGTTAATCATTAAACTTTCAATGCCAGCATTACAACTCCAATCTTTAAATTTATTCAAATGAAGTTTAATAACATCGTTGGCATGAATAATTTCCTTATCGTCAATTACGCAGTTTCCTGAAATAGTAGCATCTTGTTCTTTTATCCATGCAAGGTCGTCTGGATGATAACGCATATCATCAAATAAATCGTGATCACCTTCAGTCCATCGTATGCGCCTAACAGTGTTTGGAATTTGTGCTTGAAGGCATCGAGCACGTAACTGCATCACAGCATCCATATAATCATGATGGGCCATTATTTGTGCTAATACTTTTATTTTTGTCAAATCAACAAGACTTTCTATAGTATTGAACACACGGCGCCAGTCGTATTCTAAATGTATACTAACAACACATTGGTCAATTGGTAAACTGGCATAAAACTCATAAGGTCTAGTTCCGTTAGTTGTTACACTAATCCATGCAACTCCTTTGTACTTTGCGTATTTTATAAGCTCGTCGAACTTAGGATGCACACAAGGTTCCCCACCTGTAAAACTTAAACGTATTGGCTTGCCTAAAGTTTGTAATTTGTCTATGGTCTTTTTTAAGACTTCAATATCTGTGTGAGGGCTAGAATTGTCATGTATAACTGAAGGGCAATAGCTACAATCGTAATTACATCTCTTGCCAAGATTCCATTCAACCTTGATACTATCTTGGTGAGGCCAACGACTTGTTACTTTAAACATACGATTTAAACTCCGGAGTTACATTGGTAAAACTTTGATTTCGAGTTTGATCTAGCCTACGATTAAATTCTACACAATCGCTCCATCTATGACTTTGATCCCTTGCTTGTAGATAGTTAATGTTGTCTTGTATCTGATCCAAGGTGTATTTTAAAAGTTGAGGATGTTGTTTGACCATTTTAAAATCTTTAACATGGTAACTGACTTCCTGCAATCGCTGTATGGCCAACGCTGTTAATTTTGGTGGCAACACTTGAGCAGATAATTCTCTTGGAAACTCTACCCTATGCGAATGAAAAACAATGCCAATATCATCTAAGAAATATTTGATAATTTTATCTAGCACAAGAACATTACTAACTTGTACAGTAACCGCACCAACAATTCTGCTTATGTTAGGAATAGTTTGTATCTTTTTAATATTATCAATCAACTCTGTCCAACTGGCGTTGCCTCGAATATATTCGTAGCTTTCATCAATTCCATCAATACTTATGTTAACTGCAACAGATTTAAATTTAGGCCAGTACTCCCAAATTGTTCTATTGCTCTTTCCTAACATACTTAGGTTAGTAGCATACTTGATTTCAATCTGATTGCCGTAAGGACTTAGCATATCTAAAATACGATAGTGTTGGGGATCCATCAGAGGTTCTCCTCCGGCAAATTCTACACGACGAAAATATGGTAACAGTTTTTCTAAACTTGTCCACCATGCTGGGTTATCTTGAAACTTATCAAGGAACGGTTTGTTTTTTAAATTATTATCTTCAACTAAATGAAATATAATGTTGTTATCTTTTTTATAGAAATCTTCTACTTGATCCCAATCATTCCAGCTAGTGCTGTCTCCGGGGTGGCACATACGACATTTCAAATTACACAAGTTGTTTAACTTTAACTCCATTGTTGGAATTTCAAAAGGCATTGAATAATCACTGTTAAGGTTGTTCAACGCAGTTGGGTATAGATTAATACGTGCCTCTGGTATACGTGCCTCTACGTGACGTTGTCGTAAACTCACTACTCCTTGATCTTCTAAATTAAAACAAGGTTCACACTCCGGAGGTCTTTCATTGTTCAACACTTGTTGACGAATACGCTTCATAGTGTCGTTGTTCCAAATTTCTTCCAAACTTTCTTTATCAATAAACCCAACAGGATGGCTACGACAGCAGGCTTTGATAGCCCCATCTTCTCTAGTTGCTAGTCCTGTAAAAGGATGCATACAAAATGTTTTACTTTGATTGTTCAATTGCCCACTCTCGTTCCTTGCACCAGAAGCATTCACCGCATATGGGAACAACCTGTCCTGGCTTATACGTTGTATAATCAATACCATCGAACTCGCCCTCACAACTGCGAGTTATTTCAAATAAATCCATTAAGTTTAATTCTTTATATTTTTTAACAATTTCAGATTTGTCAATAAATCTAAAAGGATGTAAAACTTCTACACCCATGTGTGTCATTCTTTCTAAGTGTTTGTTATCTTCATTCGGATCAATATCGCGCTCGCGCATACCATTGAAAGATGCCAGTCTTGGATTTCGAGTAACAGCATTGTAGTAAGCATCTATATTATACTTGTTACAAATAAACTCTCCATATGCTCGTTGTTGTATATTATCACCACTGACCTTCTTACCGTACTCGTCGGTTAAATTAGGGCCAATATTACCGTACTCGATATCCGGTGCAATAAAGTTAGTATGGCGTTTAAAATTTGTATGATAGAATCTTTGGAACAACCATTTATATACACGGTCGGCATCATATTGTTGCCACGGGCGTGTCTTCCACATACGCACATGGTTAATAATATGAATTGTAGTGTCATGCTCGTAGGCTTGTTCGCAAACTAGATATGCCAATAATGCGGAGTCCGCACCGCCACTTACACTGATAGCTACATTTTTCCAATTAGACTCGAATGGGATAATCATGATATATTTACTACATAATAGTAGCATATAAATATTTCATGGACAATACTCAAACAGTATTTTGGATGCAACCTGAATCCACACAGATAGGAACTTGGCAGAAACAAATCAAAGATGTGTCTGGTAGTGCCAGTTTTTGTGTATTACCGTGGATACATTTAGCAACACGCCCAAACGGTGATATGCGTATCTGTTGTGTAGCCAATGCTAGTGGTGCAGAAGACGGAAACTATACTGTAGGACTCGTTAAAAAAGAAAACGGTGATCCGGCTAACTTTGGAAAAGATTTACCTAGCGAAGCTTTCAACAACGAGTATATGCGTAGTGTTCGAACTACCATGCTCGATGGGAATGTTCCCGCAAGTTGTAAAAAGTGTTTTGAAGAAGAAAGCAACGGTGTTGTCAGTAAAAGAATATGGGAAACTGGCACATGGCACAAGCATGGAATAGACATTCCTGCGTTAATATCACAAACACAAGAAGATGGCTATGTTCCTTATAAGTTACAGTATATTGATTTACGACTAGGCAATACCTGCAATTTAAAGTGTGTAATGTGTAGCCCACACGATAGTAGTAAGTGGGTTGAAGACCACAAAAAGATTTATCCGCTTTTTCAAAGCCCGTTGATTAAAAAGCAACTTAGTTGGCAACGTACAGGATTTGATAATCGCTGGCACGAGAACCCGGCATTCTGGGAAGAGATATACGAACAGATTCCTAACATTAAACAAATATACTTTGCCGGTGGCGAACCTTTAATGATTAAGGAACACAAAACATTCCTACAAGAAATTATAAAACAAGGGTATGCCGCTAAAATAGAACTACGATATAATAGCAACGGAATATTAATTGATCCTTCTATCATTGAGACATGGAAACACTTTAGAAAAGTTAAGTATGGGTTTAGCATTGATGGTATAGGTGAACGATTACACTATATCCGATATCCAGCAGACTGGGATACTATTGTAAAAAATCTAACAATACTTGACAACGCACCATCAAATATAGAAACTACCATTGCCTGCGCTGTGCAAATATTAAATATTAAACATATTCCAGAATTTATAAAGTGGAAAGTTACTAGTGGGTTTAAAAGAATTAATTTAGACGATAACATTCTAGGCGAAACACATAGCGGAGGAATCTTTAGTGCTCACTTAGTATGGATACCTACTTGGTTAAGTTTAAGAGTACTACCTAAAAAAGATAAAGAAGAAGTTCGCCGGTTATTTGTCGAACTTAAATCTTGGCTAAAAGAAAACTATAGAACTGATGAACATTTTTGGAATACTGACCCTTACGGATGGAAACGATGGGAAGGGATTTTAGATTGGATGGACTCAGAGGATCACACAAACTTGCTTCCCGATTTCCAAGAGTACATTACAGCTTTAGACCAGCAACGTAATACAGATTTTAAAAAAGTGTTTCCTGAACTGGCGCATTTATTATGCTAACACTATTAGATAAAAAATTTAATATCGATCCTATTGTTGAACAAGTTAAATCTCTTGGCGTATTTAAGAGACTTGAACTTAATACTTGCACTGGGCAATTCTTTAACGACCCATGGTTAACTAAAGCTGAATTTAAAAATACTCCTTTGGGCGATGTACTGGATTCTTTAGAAAATATTGGACAAGCACGATTGCTATCATTAGACTCTGGGGAAAGTTATACAGCACATTGCGACCCCGATGACAGAATACACTTGCCTATTATCACTAATCCATATGCATACCTAGTCAGTATCACAGATAATCATCTTCATCATATACCAGCAACAGGAGAAATATGGCACATGGACACTGGCAAAATTCATGTGGCGGCAAATTGGGGTGCAAGCACACGAGTACACTTAAATATTAGAGTGTTGCTTCCTAAGTACAATCCATTAAACGCTGGACTAAGGATCAAAGTGCTTGACGGAGATTACAACTGGAAACAATTAGCTTATACACCAATAATGCGTATTATTAATCCTGCTGTAAAAAATAAAGAAATTACAGGTTTTAAAGGACTAAGCGAAAAGGAAATATTAGTGAACACAAACATTTTTAGTATCTTTGATGAAGCAGTTGAGTCTATAAAGCAATGCGGCATTAATTTAGAAGTTGAAAAACTATAATGGAATTATTCTTTTTTTATTTGTTAAATTTTCACATCATAGTTCTCACTATGGATATGTTAGTACATAGAGGCTATTCTCACGGATATCTTAAAGTGTCACCTGGCTTTGAACATGTTTGTAGATTTATACTTTGGACTATCCGGTGGGGTACTTGGCCGCAATGGTTAAGGATGTCTGCTGGTACACACAGACTACATCATAAAAACAGCGATTCGGAAAATGATAGTCATTCTCCTTATCATATTTCATTAAAGGGCCTATTCAACGCTAATCACAATCCGTATTTTAAAAGGGTTGATCCAAATACACATCTAGACCATGCACCAGATGTTCCTATATACGATGACTGGATGCAACGCAATGTCTATTCAAAATATCCGTATGGCGGAATAGTTTTGATTTCGTTAATATATGGCATGTTGTTTGGGTGGATAGGCTTAGTAGTTGCGCCAATGCTTATGTGGTTTTCCGACAAAGTAGGCCTTGTATTACTAAGTGCATGGCTACCACATAAAGTTGGCCTGTATCGACACGAAGGAAACAAATATCCTGATAGATCATTTAATATGTTTCCGTTAGGAATTTATTTTGGAGGTATGGCTGAACTGCACAGCAACCACCATGTATATCCTAATAGAGCAAATGTTGGAATTAAATGGTTTGAGTTTGATTTGTTTTATTGGTATGCAAGACTGTTTGAAAAATTTGGATGGCTGAAATTTATAGATCGTAAAGCTGACTAGAACAAGTTTTAACACAGGTCATACATTTGTCTTTTCCAGTCCAATAATTTTCTAAATCTTCCCATAGTCCTGGTTGACTTAGTAGTTCTTCTATATTTGCATTATGTAGATTAGGGACACCGATGGCGTTCATCATTTGTTTAGAATTGTTAACTGTTATATTTCTAAGTGTCTGTATAACCATTTTTTCTTCTAACGGCTGTTCTAGATAATCACTTCCAATATAACAACACGGTAATATGTTACCATGCGGGTCAACATAAATTTCTTGTTTATTAACACATTGTGGATTAATTAACGATTCCTCCATAACTTTTTTTGTAAAAGATTTGTCTAAAAAGTTTTCTAAAGGAATCTTTACTTCTTGTTTAAAATTAGGTGTTTCTGCAGGATAGATATTATATGCAAACGTATTGTCTCGATTGTACACAGGAAAAGAATCCATGTTGTAGAATCTTTTTGTGCTTTTAAAGTTAACAGACTTTACACCCAGTTCTAATAAAAAATTTTCTAACTGTTCAACATCTGATTCATTGTGTTTAAAAATTAAACTATCAACTCTAGCAATTCCGCCAGCACCGACATACGCTTTTATATTTTCAATTATTTTGTCAAAGTCCGTGTGGCGCCTGTATAATTCGTGCTTTCCTTTAAATCCGTCAACAGCAAAGATAACTTCTCCATTTTGTCCCATTACTTTTGCCAAGTCTGCCCACCACTGTGACTTTCTTAAACTACCGTTAGTATGCATGGCTAACCTAGCAGTAGGACTTGCATTTCTAACATAGTCATATATTTCAAAACAGTCTGTAGCAAATGCAGGATCACCGTAGTTTCCGCAACTATAAAAATTGTTTAATTTAGAAAGGAACGAAGTTGGGAACCATTGTTTAAAATTATCAAATGTAATTTCTGTATTCTTAATAAAAGGTCGTTCACTGCCGCCGTTGTGATTCCTAGCACACATTGGACATGCGGCCTGGCACTTGTCAGTTAATTCAATATGTACGGCAGTTACTTGATACATTATTTTTTACCAATTACCATAAAGCGTGTATAAGAAGGCAATTCTAATTTGCCTGCATACCAAACATTATCTAAATTGCACTGAGTTTTAAAATCATCTAATGAACTGGAAATTCTTTTATGTTCTGGTATACTATAATTGTTACCCTGTAAAATTAAAAGACTGTTTTGTGGCAAACCGCTCTTCCATAGGTCAAACTCATCTTGTGTAATATGTTCGCAACTAGTATTAATTACAATATCTGCATCGCTTCGGATAGAACACATGTCAGCTGTCACTGCTCTGAACTTACCTGTTTCTAGTTCAAGTTGATTCATACGGTTAGCGACAGGTTCGCACGTAGGATCAATATCAATGCTTCTTATATTTTTAATGTAAAGGTTGCTTTGAAATAACATACTGGCAAGTACACCAACCCATCCTCCATGAATATCTACAGAAGGCCAGTCGTCAACGTGGCATCTAAGCCGTTGTAGTTCCGAAATCAGCCATTCTTTACTGCGTATCTGGCCGCTCCAGAACGCATCTAATGTTCTCATAGGATCTTTGCTTTCTCTAATAGCACACATCCAATGATGTAAATGATCTAGGTCAATGTTCATACGTCACCAAATGAATAACTTCCATAACGGAAGTTTTATTTTGTTTATAAATCTAGGAGGGGATACTTTAGGTAAAGTATTTTTATAACCAAGCATATCTAACAAATCTTTAGAAAATGCTTTGTGCCCTTCTATTCCTGCATGACTGTTGTCTAGTGCTCTTGGGTATAATGTTTCATACGCATCCATTGTTATTTTTAGATAGCGGTGATCTTTAAACATTTTCCAATATCGCTTTTTAACTGCCATTTGATAAAAATTTACTTTCTTCGAATTCAAAATATAATTTGCATGGTCAACAAATAACTCTGACATCACTTGGGAATCATACTCGTCGTATAAGTTATTATAATATGCAACTGATAACTCATCGTAATTATTATGATGCAAATGTTTTATGTTGTTAGGTCCTTCTATTAGTGTATACCTGTTAGGAAAAGACCACAAAATCAAAACAAGGTCGTCTTCCTCAAATTTAAAATTCTTAATCTTATACCAAATTGCTTTGTTACCAGATCCAGATGCTGACATGTTTACACACTGATATCCCAATGCTTTGGCAACTATTTCTGGCCAACATAACTTACTAGGTGTAGACGTTGGTGGCCAGCAATCAGGTAACCCAACTCCGTAACACATAGAGCATCCAAATACAATTAATCTCGACATTTTGGTATCTTACTATCTGCCGAGCTGACACAACTGGGTGTAATACATTTAACTGGTTCCTTAAACAAGGTAAAGTCTTTTAGAGTTCCTAACGGTACATCGTGGCAACTGTAACTACGTTTAACTTCATTACCTCTAATTATAACACTTTGATAGCCGCTATTGCAAGTCCAACCTTTAAACTTATTAAATCCAAAAGCATTGAATCTTTCGGCTTGGTCAAAATAATAATCTTTAAATCCGTCGTTAAGTCTTATTTGGTACACTTCTTCATTATGTGCTGTTTGCGGAAAACCAGTTTGCATTTTGTGTATCATGTCTTCTGTATAACCGTCTACAATAGCACTAGCGGTTTCGTTGCTTTGCGGCTTCAAGGTAACATTAATGCCTCGTTGATGTAACCTAGACATACGATCATATAGCTCATAAAACTTTTCCGGAACCATTACTTGATTAACAGTAACAAAAACATTTTCATACATTAACTGTAAGCACTTATCTCCAAACTCTTGTTCTTTAGCAAACTCTGCGTGATAGCTGGCAGTAATGCTTCGGCGCTGTAGAGTTGATGTGATATCGCACCAAGTTTTCCACCATTTAGATCCTGGACTTAAATTTGTAGTCATGTGGATACTTTGGTATGTACTTCGTTTGTCTGTTTCAAGGTATCTAACCAAATCTAATAGTTCTTTATATGCTGTAGGTTCGCCACCGCTAAAGCTCCAATGGAACTCTGTAAACCCGTTATTTTGGGCTTGACGTTTTATCTCATCGACTGTATACTTGTAAACATCTAGAGATTGATAATCTAATTGATCACTTCTAGCATAGGGCCAGCAGTAGGAACATTTATAATTGCAAAACCGACCTAGTATCCAACTAACTGAAAACAAGGGTCTGTCCAGCATAGTCTGCTGTCCAAAACGGACTATGTGTTCGAATGGTATTTGGTTAAAGCTCATCAGGTGTATTTAACAGTAGTTTATACAGGTACCAAAATAAGTTGACTTTTACCAAAATTGAATATATACTAACAATGTAGACGTGAGTGGAATTGGTAGACCTCCCCTGTGGTGTAACGAACGGCCACAGGGGGAACGGGCCTAGTCAATATGGCGGCTTTGTAGGTTCGAATCCTACCGTCTACACCAGATTAACAACACACAGAGGCACACATGAAAAAGGCAATTTTTGGTACTTGTATAGCTTTAATTGCAGTATTCTTTCTTGTTGGACAAGAACGCGACCAAGGTCCGGTTATGACTTTCGTTGGTTGGGAAAATCCTGAGACACGATTTGATGCAACAAAAAACGAAGTCATGGATGTGCGTTTGCGTTGGAAGGTTGTAAAAGATGTTAACAAGGCCTGTAGCGAAGAAAGTGTACGCCGCGGAGGCAAAGTTTTCAACTACAACATACAAGCCTGTTCATTCTGGGAAGGTAAAGAGTGTATTATTGTCACTCCACGTATGGCAACCATTCACAATGTCGGTCATGAAGTTCTTCACTGTTTCCGAGGAGACTTTCATTGAAACCTGTATCTTCTAGTCCCCAGCGTCATACCTTTCAAAAGGAAGCATATCTAGAACGATGTGCTAAAGACGGCAAGGAACCTAGCAAAGCATATCTCGAAATGTGGGAAAACACAGCCAAGCAAGATGCTGAATGGGCTGAGAAAGAACACAAGAACGACATGGAGTATGACCTCCGTACTTGCGAGTGGATGCTAGACAAAGTGCGCCAAAGCGATGCCTACGCCCAAAACCTATATGCTGCCATGTGCAATATGCAATGGCAAAGCCGTGAGTTTTGGCAAGAACTAAAAGGTGAAACTTGGAGTTGCTCTTGGAGATATGCTGGCGGTATAATTGCTGACATGCGTCAAGAAGGTGATTACATTGATTGGTACTGTTCAGGTATGGGTGGACTCAATCAAGAGTACGAAGGTGAAGAAACTAATGAAGAATGGCAAAAGCGCACGGGCTATGTCCCTGAAGGTTGTGTAACTGAAGAAATCGAATTCGACTTGAATAAATTAGGGTGGAGGCCAGTACCTTACTCTGATGACGAATTAACAAAATAAATATACCATGGAACAAGAAAACGAAAAATTCATTTTTACAGCAGAAGACATTTTTCAAGAAATCCCAGGAGATCCTGAAAATGTCATGATGAAGTTTCCAGACGAAGTATTAAAACTTACTGGATGGAAAGAAGGGGACGTTTTGGATATCAAACTAGAGGACGGTAAAATCGTAGTAACTAAGAATGGCTAAAGACGACATTTTAGAACTCACAGGCACAGTTGACGAAGTACTACCGGGTAACATGTTTAGAGTAAAGGTTGATAACATGAATCAAATTATACTCTGTTACATGGGCGGTAAGTTAAAACAGCACAAGATTAGGATCATTCTAGGCGACAAAGTTAAGATAGAAGTCAGCCCATATGACCTTACAAAAGGTAGAGTAACTTATAGGTTATAATATGAACTCAGTAATGGAAACCGTTTGCCTAGTATGTAACAAAGTGCAGGCACATAATTCAAACGGTTCGACCTTTACTGAGGTGCTAAAGTCTCTACGCAAAGAATTTAAAATCCACGACATTGAATTAAAAATACGTAGTCGAAAAGACAAGACGTTAGACTCTGCTGAGTTTTATGTTCACGCATATTATGACGCCTACGATGATCAAAACCTAGATATTCCAATTGAAGTTGTTATTAATAATAATTTCAATAAAGAACAAGTGTGGGACATCAGACAAGTCAAAGACTTTTTAATACAAGTTTACGATGCAGTGGTACACGAAAAAAGACACCAGCGACAAAGTAGAAAACGCAACTATGAACAATATTGGGATCATCATGATGCGGGTTACCACTATAGAGAATACTTACAAGACCCCGACGAGCTTGATGCGTATGCGTTAAGTATTGCTATAGAGCTTTGTCGTACTTTGGGCAAACATCGTGCGCTGAGGTATATGCCCAAATTTACCACGTTGGCTAGAATGAAAATAAACGGCGATTTTGCCAGCCCAAACCTAAATGCGTATGTAAGTCATTTTGAACGTCCAGTTAGTCCAATCTTAAGACGTTTGGCTAAAAAGGTTTATGTACGTTTGAAAAAGATTGACACTGACTACATTTTCCAGTAAAATATAACATATTGTTAATTTGAAAGAGCGAAATGAATCACCCACTCCAAACGGTGTTGGAATTGGCTTGTGCGGCCCAACGCATCAACAAAGACTACATTAAATTTACCGAGCCCGTTTATTCCGATGACAATAAGCTCATGGCTTATAAATGGGATAACAAACTGTTGATGCGTCTGACACTGGACCCGGCCATATTCAAACCAGCAGACGACGGGTTGAAACCTCCTTTACTATGTACCAATAAAGAAGACACAGACTTGGCGGACGAAATCCAAAAGTTTTATCGTAGGTTGTTGTTTGCGGCTGTTGAAGGCGAGAACGAGTTTCTAACTGAAATTAATGCGCTTCTTAATTCTACAGACGTCCCAGAAAATAAATTTGGTTTTATTGCCTGTTTGCCCAGCGTATTCAAACGTGACTATGGTAGATATCAAGTTGAAAAGAAAGTTAAACAAGCCGATGCCGAATATCTAGCAGACATTGGTGAAAGTCTTTTAGACTTGGACTGCGAAGTGTTATCATGTCAACGTTCAAAAAACTTTGATGCTTTTAACATTGATGCTATAATTAATAACAAAATGGTTTCTTGGATGAGCAAATATGAACTCAAACTTGGACCTGCTGTTGTTGTGAAGGCAAAGGTAAAAGATCATAACAAACATTGGAAATTTGAAAATCCTGTGACTAGACTAAACTATGTAAAGGCGGTGCAATGAGCGAAGAACACGAATACGAAGTTTATGCCAAACGAATGGAAAGTCGTTTTCCAAAGATGTATGGTGGAAAGTACGGCGGGTTTGCTATTGGCAAAGGATGGTATCCTCTGATTGAAAAACTTTCAGAAACTATCCAAAATCATATTGACAACAAACACAAACGTGGCGAGGTTTGCCCGCAAGTTATTGTAGAACAAGTTAAAGAAAAATTTGGAACACTTCGCTTCTATTATCAAGGCGGCGATGAATTTATTAGCGGTGCAGTTTGGCTTGCCGAAAGCATGACTGGACACCTTTGTGAAGAGTGTGGCGGGCTCGGCACCACTCGTGGTGGTGGATGGGTACGCACCTTGTGTGATGTACACGAAGCAGAGCGTCAGGCTCGTATTGAAGAACAGGCAAGAAAGGATGGCTTAGAGCTATGACTGATAAAAAAGAATTGAAAATTAATTTTGCACCAGGTTGCTTTGATAACTTTGAAGGCACCCAAGAAGAACTTGATGAGCTCATTGCAGACATTCAAAAAATGTTTGAGGGTAAAACCGCAGAAGAACTAGAAGCAATGAGTCGTCCACTAGACGATGACGACTTTGAAGAACTGCCAGAAGAGGTTGTAGAACAACTTATGAACTCTTTTAATAACAGTGAAAAAAGGAATTTGCAATGATTACACTACAAGAATATCTTGAAGCTATTCAATTTAAAATCACCGAAGGATCCAATTACGGTTGGAACTGCTACGGACCCGATGCCCGTTATCTAGATTCCTACAAAGAAGACCAATATAGTATTAGTGCCCTGTTTGACAGCAAGGATCAATTTGTCTATGCCGTTGAATTGTGGGATTATGTAAACCGTAAAGAATATCGCTGGCAACACCCTGACTATAAAGAAGCGTTTCTTGCAGAAGCATCTGAACGCGAGATCGATCCAACCGAAAGTTTAGACAATAGTAAGTTCATTGACTTAGACGTTCCTGAAGATATTTTAGAAAAAATTTGTGCAGTAGTCCGGGGAGAAGAATACGATGATCGTGTAAAAGTTCCGGTTGACTTTACTGATGAAGAACTGTTAAAATACATGAAACTGGCACATGAACGCGATATAACTTTCAACGAACTCGTTGAAGAAGCGTTGCGTTTTGCCATCGAAGAGCACAAAGCTGGCCGACTTACCAAAGAACATGCACAGCAATTTATAAGAGAACGAAATGAAAATTACCCTAGCGTCTGACCTCCACTTAGAGTTTTCAGACTGCTTCGAACTTAAAAACGAGAACAATGCAGACGTGTTGATCCTTGGCGGTGATGTTATGATTGCCGAGGACCTGCACGACCACCCTCATGTTCCTAGCATCTACGAATACGGTTCATTTGCTGAACTAGGTCGTAAGCAGAAGCGTGTGCAGACATTCCGTGACTTCCTGACTCGTATGAGTAACCTGTTTCCACATGTTGTCTATGTTGCAGGTAATCACGAATTCTATCACGGCAAATGGGTTAAGGGTATTCAGTACCTCAGAGATGAGTGTGCAAAATTCCCCAATGTTCATTTCTTAGAACGCGACTCGGTTAAAATTGATGATGTAACTTTCATCGGTGGTACCTTGTGGACTGATATGAACAAATATGATCCGCTTACACTTCACGCTGTTCGCGACATGATGAACGACTTCCGTATCATTAAAAATGACGAAAAGGGCTACACTAACCTGAAGCCTGCGGATACTGTAGTGCGGCATCGCGAAACGCTGGCATACATCAAAACTGTTATAGCAGAAAAGCACGATGAAAAATTTGTTGTTGTAGGACATCACAGTCCTAGTCACCAAAGTGTTCATCCACAGTATGCACACGAAACACTGATGAACGGTGCTTATCACAGCGACTTGAGTGAGTTTATTTTGGATCATCCACAAATCAAATTGTGGACACATGGACACACTCATCACTGTTTTGATTACATGGTAGGCGAGACCCGTGTTGTATGTAACCCACGCGGTTACCAAAGCGATGGTTACGGCGAGGACACTGGCTGGAACCCTAACATTATTTTGGAGGTTTAAATGGCAGAAGAACAGAAATTGTCTGTTGTTGATATGATCAGACGTACCGGTCATAACACCGCAGAGTTTATGGAAAAGGTAGCGGCTCATATTGAGCAGTTAGAGTATGAAGTCGTTCGACTTAACGAACGAGTCAACCAACTAGAAAGCCAAAATGGAAAAGTTGAATCTAACTGAACAGGAATTGGTACTATTTAAAAAATGGCTAAAAGGCCATTTGGCTTTTGGTCCAGTAACTGTAACCTTTACCAAAAAAGATGGTACCGAACGAGTGATGGAGTGTACAACTGCTCCATCGCTTGTTCCACTTGACTTAACTGAAGAAAAGCATTATACTAACACTGACAGTCCAATAAACTTTCCGGCACCAAAGCGTGAACGCAAGGTAAACGAAGATGTTTGCCCTGTTTACGATTTGGAGTCAAAGCATTGGAAAAGTTTCCGTTGGGATTCAATTAAACAAGTAAGATTGGAAATAAAGTGAAAATTGGTCTTAGTTATAGCCGTTGCGTTCGTGACATTGTAGAAGGCAAAGTCGACATTGACGATGTTCTTGTTATCATTGCTCGTACAGATTTTGACCCTAGAGATGATCTACAATGGCAAAGTATTTGGCAGGGCTACGGTGGTGGCAGTGACGGCAACATGATGCGTGGCTTCTTTGGTGGTAGTCATCCAGAGTGGGCTGGATATACTGATGCAGATGAAGAACAATTCCGTAGTGTTAGTATCGCTCTGGTAGAATCTGGCAAGTTCCACGAGCCTAGGAAGTTTGGTGCTCACCCACGCAGGCTCCCGCATATTTGGTTGGAAACAATTCTACCTAGTGAAGAACTAGATAAAAACCCAGGTGTTAAGGCCGCTTGGCAAAAGTTTCAAATGCTGGCTGGTCTTAGCGATGTTCAACTTGTTGATGACCACAGAGTGTGAAAACATTAATCGTTTTGTTGACAGCGGCACTGGTTGGCTGTAGTGGCCAGCCTTTGCCCACTTACCAACAACTTCAAAACTATCCGCTAGATTGTAAGAAACGTGCTGACCAAATTTGGGATCTCAAGGATATCTTACGTCTAAAATTCATGGATCGTAGTACTGAAAAACTCGAAGGAGAGGACAAGGCATATCATTCTCTCTTGAAAGAACACATTTGGTGGTTTGCTTATAACTGTGAACAATGAAAACTATTCTTATAACTTTACTGTTGATTAGTAATGTTGCTTGGGCAGATTGCACCATGCGGCAAGCCAGCCAATTGACTAAAGATAGGCAAGTTAGCGATATTGAGAATTTGGTGAAAGAAAAGAGTCACCAAAAATGTCGTGTTAAGTTCAGCGTCAAAGTTGACGGCGACACACATAATGTGGATTGGACACACGAAGATTATGGCGATCCAGAAATTAGTTGCCAAAAAGCCATCCAAAACGGAATGAATGAGCTGTACATAAGATTAGGTGGAGACTTTAGGACCGAAGTTCATACTGTTTGTAAAGAAGGCCCAGTACCAACCAAAGTTCGTTGGAAAATTGGTGACACGGCTATGGAAAACGAATTTAGTTTTGATCCCAAAAAACCAAAATACTTTAAACATGATAGTACCAAATGTCGTTTCTTTACCGAACGATTTGAAGGAAAAATGTCCAAAGGTGTAATTTGTAAGAACGATGATGAACTTTGGACTGTTATGGATAAATGGTAGGTTGACATTCGAACACATAGAACATATACTAACACTATCGCAACACACACACAGGAGAAGATTGTGACTAAGTGGATTGTTATTTTGGCAATTGTTATTTTGGCACCTACATTTGTTGTTAATGTTTTTTCAAATGGTGTAAACTTTGTAAGCACCCAAGGTAAAGCATT